>Ga0209553_1000044_pt1 | contig 54652 bp, 51 predicted proteins | sample LauGreFBDMM110DN_2_FD_188217 | JGI IMG/M metagenome (GOLD analysis project Ga0209553, IMG submission 188217) | Freshwater lake microbial communities from Lake Michigan, USA - Fa13.BD.MM110.DN (SPAdes) (version 2) | ecosystem: Environmental > Aquatic > Freshwater > Lake | place: Lake Michigan...
AAAACATTTTGAATTCATCACGTGCGCGATGATTGAACAGAATAGACTTGGCCCAACCTTCCCCTGCCCCCAGCACATCTCCGTAGGAGAACCCACCGCATGCAGCCAAGCCCTGATAATGTTGCAGCGAAACACGTCCAGCGATGATATCACTCATGTGCACATCGGTCGCAGCGAATCCAGCCCGGTCAAAGGCTGCAGCCATCTCGACATGGCCATTTACACCCTGCTCTCTCAGAATAGCAATTCTTGGCCTCGCTCCACTCTGAATATAAGGAGCAGCAATATCATCGTCCACATCGAAACTCAACTGCACATTCAGACCAGGGTCGGTGATATCGAGTATGCGATCATATTCCTGCTGTGCACACTCTGGATTATCCCGCAGCTTCTGCATTTGATGAGTGGTCTCTGACCAAGCGCGCTGCAGATCTACACGCCGCTCGGAAAATACCGGTTTATTGTTTCTCAAGAAACGTACTTGATCCTTATCGTTGAGACTTCCGATGACAAAACTCATATCGCGCAAACCAGCCTCTGCCAAAACTTCCAGAACGGCATGACGCTGCTCTGTTCTGATCTGGATCACCCCACCAAGCTCCTCATTAAAAAGGACAGAAAGGGTTCTTCCCTGAGCCCTTCCGTCCATTATTTCGGGCCTCAGCTCATAACCATCCACATCATTAGCGAGCCCGTCGAAACACAACTGATCGAGATTGACTGTAATACCGGAATGACTGGCAAAGGCCATCTCGCACAATGTCACAAATAGGCCCCCGTCAGAGCGGTCATGATAAGCAAGTACTCTACCTTCTCGATTCAAGCGTTGCAGACCGGAGAATAATCCCTTGAGCTTCTGTGGATCATTCAGATCCGGGGCTATATCACCTGCCTGCTTATAAACTTGCGCTAACGCCGATCCGCCTAGACGGTTTCTACCTGCACCCAGATCAATCAAGATCAGTTCCGTCTCTCCACAGTCGGCACGTAATTGAGGCGTGAGTGTCTTACGCACGTCCATCACTCGCGCAAAGGCTGAGATGATCAAGGACAGAGGTGCAGTCACTTCCTTATGGACAGTCGTACTCTGATCATTCTCTTCTTCAGTCCATACCGTCTTCATCGACATGGAGTCCTTACCTACCGGAATACTGATCCCCAGTTGCGGACATAACTCTATCCCTACTGCATGGACTGCATCGTACAAACCCGCATCCTCACCTGGATGCCCAGCCGCCGCCATCCAGTTGGCGGAAAGCTTGATCTCTCCGATATCTATAATCAGTGCAGCAGCGATATTGGTGATGGCCTCACCCACCGCCATACGCGCAGAGGCAGCAGGATTAATCAATGCCAGCGGCGTGCGTTCCCCCATGGCAAATGACTCACCCAGATATGTCTGATAACCCATCATGGTCACAGCCACATCTGCCACTGGAACTTGCCATGGTCCAACCATCTGGTCTCGAGCGGTCATACCGCCGACCGTACGGTCGCCGATACTAATGAGAAAAGTCTTGTCCGCCACTGACGGCAAATGCAACACTCGGTATGCCGCCTCCTTCAGTTCCAATCCGGCTGGGTCGAATGGCGATAACGATCTGGTGAGGTGGGTAACCTCACGTGTCATTTTTGGAGGCTTGCCGAGTAACACCTCAAGCTCCATATCAACCGGCAGCGGCTTGTCACCGAATAATGGGTCAATCACGGAGAGTTGTTGTTGCTTAGTCGCCACACCGACTACCGCAAACGGACAGCGCTCACGCTCACAAACCTCTCTGAATAGGTTCAACGACTCCGGATCAATGGCCAGTACATACCGCTCTTGCGATTCGTTGCTCCAGATTTGCATTGGCGACATCCCCGACTCTTCAGAGGGGATATCGCGCAAATTAAATCTCCCACCGCGACTTGAACCATGCACTAGTTCAGGCAGTGCATTGGATAGGCCACCCGCTCCGACATCGTGTATCGAAAGAATTGGGTTAGGCTGACCCTGCCTCTCCATCTGCCAACAGCGGTCGATTACTTCCTGTGCACGCCTCTCCATTTCAGCATTGCCACGTTGGACCGAATCAAAATCAAGATTTTCTACATTTGATCCGGTATCCATGCTGGAAGCGGCGCCACCACCAAGACCAATCAGCATTCCCGGTCCACCTAATTGAATCAGCAGTGAACCAGAGGGGATTTCCTGCTTAAACGAGTGACTCTCGCAGATATGACCTATACCCCCTGCCAACATGATCGGCTTGTGGTAACCACGCATCTCACCTGCAACCCGCTCCTCGAATGTACGGAAGTACCCCGCAAGAATGGGTCGTCCAAACTCGTTGTTGAATGCCGCCCCACCAATTGGGCCCTCCAACATGATCTGCAATGCCGAGGCGATACGGGTGGGCTTGCCATAAGTATGTCTACCAGTTTTCTGGTATTGCTCCCACGGCTGTATAAAACCAGGGATGCTTAAATTGGAAACTGAAAATCCCGTGAGCCCAGCCTTGGGTCTGGCACCACGACCGGTAGCCCCCTCATCACGAATTTCACCACCCGCACCGGTGGCGGCCCCAGAGTGAGGGGAGATTGCAGTCGGATGGTTGTGAGTCTCCACCTTCATCAGGATATGTGTCTGCTCCTGGACATAGCTGTAAGCATGGTCCTTGCCGGGGTAGAGTCGCGCAATACTTTCCCCCACGATGATGGAAGAGTTATCCTCATAAGCCACCACCGTCCCATGTGGATGCTGCTGATGGGTATTACGGATCATCGCAAATAACGAGTGCGTCTGTGGCCTTCCATCTATCACCCAGTCTGCGTTGAAAATCTTGTGGCGACAGTGCTCTGAGTTTGCCTGTGCAAACATCATCAGCTCAACATCCGTAGGATTGCGCCCAATGCGCATAAAACTGGTTACCAGATATTCGACCTCATCAGCCGACAGAGCCAATCCCATCTCAGCATTAGCCTGTCTCAATGCCGTCAATCCACCGGTCAGGACGTCTACCGTGTCGAGCGACACGGGCGCATAATGTCTGAATAATTTATCGGCATCTTCAAATGAATTGAAGACCGCCTCGGTCATGCGATCATGTATCAGTGGGAGGAGTGCAGATCGATCTAGAGCAGAGGTCCCACTTGTAGTTTGAATGTAAAAGGCTAACCCTCGTTCCAGACGCAAGACTGCTTCTAGCCCGCAATGACGAGCAATATCGGTAGCCTTGGATGACCATGGAGAAATGGTGCCGGGACGTGGCAGGACCAGAATAAACTCACCTAAAGGCTCTTCCCCCCGTTGCGCAGCACCATAACTCAGTAACTTTGCAAGTATCGCGCTCTCCTCTGGTCTCAGTTCACGCCCCACCGTGCATAAATGCCAATACTCTGCATAAATGTGGGAAACTTGTGGGACAACGGCCTTGAGTGCTGCCGTTAATTTTTCAAGACGGAATGGGGAAAGGGCGCTACCGCCGCGGAGTCGAAGCATCAGGCGAGATGAGGTGATGAATTGGAAAGCGTAATTTTACACGAGAAGACAATCTACCCGCAGCCCGATAACCTGTTAGCTGGTGGTTCCGATCGATCAACTCATGATTATAAGGTATGACTACCCCCACCCCTATCTACAATAACACTGAGATTCGCTCCATCGAGCGGCTTACAGCGTCACCATTAATGGAAAGAGCTGGTTTGGCTGCCGCTGAGATTGCGCGAGATCGGTTGCTCACCAAAGAAATCAACGCAGTACTAGTACTGGCTGGCCCAGGCAACAATGGTGGGGATGCCTTCGTTGTTGCTCGTTATCTAAAATCCTGGTGGCTCAATGTCACGCTGGTATTCAGTGGCGAACGTGAAAACCTGCCCGATGATGCAAAGCATGCGTTGGATAAGTGGCTCTCTGCCGGCGGTGAAATCCTAACCGAGATGCCGGAAAATAAAATATGGGGCGCGGTTATAGATGGGCTCTTCGGCATCGGTCTAGACCGCGATCTAGTCGGCAAGAATCTGGCTCTCGTTAATACGGTCAATCTCATGCACCTGCCGGTACTCGCACTTGATGTCCCAAGCGGCTTAGGAAGCGACACTGGGAATTGCCATGGCGCAACGGTCCGAGCCACCATGACAGTCACCTTCATCGGGCTCAAGCCGGGCCTGTTCACTCGGTTTGGCCCCGATTATTGCGGGGAAATTATTCTATGCAAACTTGATCTCGACCCGTCTTCCCTGGTTACCCCACACGCCTGGAAGCTGGATCGACCTTATGCGCAGAAGTTATTGCCGCCACCGCGCCCCTCTGACAGTCATAAAGGCATGTTCGGTAGCGTCGGTGTCATCGGTGGCGCAACCGGGATGGTGGGTGCAGCATTTCTAGCCGGAACCGCGGCACTAAAATTAGGTGCAGGGCGCGTTTACCTCGGGCTAATGGCTGTTGATCCACCAGTCACAAGTGCAGATCAACCTGAATTGATGCTGCGACCTGTGCATGAGCTATTCAAACTTGCTCATCTCAGCTGTTTGATCGTCGGACCTGGTCTGGGTATGCAACCAGATGCTCATTTCTGGCTCAGCAACGCGCTAGAGTCTGAAATGCCGCTAGTGCTAGACGCAGATGCACTGAATTTGATCGCCGTCCATCCAGAACTTGCCAGCCTGCTACGAGCACGTACAGCAGCCTCTGTCCTTACCCCGCATGTTGCGGAAGCTGCTCGGCTACTCGGCACCGACTCGTCGAACCTACAGCATGACCGCATGGCTGCTGCAGCCGAATTGGCAAAGCGTTTTAATTGCTACACAGTGCTAAAAGGTGTCGGCAGTATTTGTACCTTCCCCGATGGTAGGAGCTACCTCAATACCAGCGGCAACCCTGGTCTAAGCAGCGCAGGAACAGGCGACGTACTGTCCGGCATCATTGGTGCTTTTCTGGCGCAGGGTTTAGATGCGGGAAATGCACTCTTGTTAGCGGTTCATCTGCATGGTGCCGCTGCTGATTCTCTGCTCGAAAGATATGGAGGTCCAGTCGGGATGACTGCATCAGAGATCACTGATGCGGCACGTGGCCTGTTAAATCGATGGCTACACTAGGAAAACTCTGAAATGGGCGCCCTGGAAGCTCCGTTCAAGGCTTCCTTGCCTGTAATCGCCAATTTTTATAATGTGAAATAAAAGGAACTCTCAGCATGTGTTATCGATGTGACCAAAAAATAGATCAACAGGATCTCAAACAGAATCCAAGCAAACGTTCGTTTCTAAAACTGGCTGCGGTCTCGGCCATCAGCTTAGGTCTTACGGGTGCAGGTATCGCAACAGCGCAGGGGAAACAATCGGCCAAGACTCATTCCAAGATCCCGCCCAAACCTGAAAACTTGCTGACACCTGACCAGGCTCTGGAAAGATTAATGAAAGGTAACGAACGTTATGTTGCTGGCCAATCAATTCCACTTAACTTTCATGATGTTCAGGATGCTCTGGTCAATGGGCAAAACCCCTACGCTACCATTCTAGGCTGTTCCGATTCAAGGGTCAGTCCTGAGCACTGCTTCGATGAGTCCCATGGAGATCTGTTTGTAGCCCGGGGTGCTGGCAATTATCTAACCGCTGACAATGTGGCCACAATCGAGTATTCAGTCGCCGTATTGAATACACCTCTGATCATGGTGCTTGGTCATGAAAGTTGTGGTGCAGTCAAGGCGGCGATTGAGGCCGTTGATCATCATAAAGACTTCCCAGGACATATTCAGCTGCTATCCAGTGCGATAGCACCAGCGGTCAGGGCGGTCAGTGACAACTCGAGCAGCCGCTTGATTAATGTGACCAAAAAGAATGTCATCCTGACGGTTGAGAGACTGAGAAATAAAACACCCATACTGGATTATTATCACGACCAGAAGAGAATTCGAGTCGTTGGTGGGTTATATCATCTGGATACCGGCAGGGTCGAACTGATAGCTTAATGGGTGTCTCTTATCAATAAAATAAGAGCGCGCTACTCTTTACTCTGCATCTGTAACATCTCGGCAGCATGTTGAAGCGTGGCCTCAGTAATCTTCATACCCCCTATCATGCGAGCAATTTCTTCGACTCTCTGCGGTTGATCGAGCACAGTGATATGGCTGATTACTTTTCCGCCATTGGCATGGTCAGCTGACTTTGCAACTTGCCATTGCTGATCTGCTGCCGAAGCGACCTGCGCCAAGTGGGTGACGCACATCACCTGGCGCTCTTCCCCAAGCTTTTTCAGCATGGTGCCAACTATTTCGGCCACGCGCCCGCCGATACCGGAATCAACCTCATCGAATATTAGGGTGGGCGCTGTCCCAACCTTGCTAGTAATAACCTGTATCGCCAGACTGATGCGTGACAATTCACCACCCGATGCAACCTTTGTCAGAGGCCTCAGCGGCAACCCCTGATGAGCAGAGACTTGAAATTCAATTTTCTCCAATCCATGGGCATTACCCTGTTCTAGAGGAATTAACCCCACCGAGAACTCCCCACCTGCCATCGCAAGGGTCTGCATCGCATCACTCACTTGCTGGGATAGCGTTTTGGCTGCTTTATCCCTGATCTCACTTAAAGATTTGGCATGCTCTAGATATGCTTCCATGGCAGTCATTTCCTCTCTTGCGAGTGCCTCGCCGCCCCCTCCCTGCATCAATTCTTCCAGTCGAGTAGTTGATGTCATCAACAGATCTGGCAGTTCGTCTGAGGTCACACGATTCTTCCTGGCCGCAGCATGAATCGCTGTTAGGCGTTGTTCCATATCCTGCAGTCGTTGCGGATCTAAATCGAGACGTTGTTGATAATGACCGAGTTCATACACCGCTTCCTGCAACTGGATCTGTGCAGACTCTAGCAAATCGAGCACAGATCTCAAGTCGCTGTCGTAGCTCAGCAAGCCTTGGAGTCGAGAGATGACCGCGTTGACCTGTGCCAGAGAGGCTAGTTCTCCTTCCGACAGAATCTCCAAACCCACCTGAGTTGCCTCTAGCAGACTTGCGGCATGCGATAAGCGACTATGATCGGACTGGAGTGTTTGCCACTCCCCGGGTGAAAAATTCAACGTAGTAAGTTCGCGAACTTGCCACTCCAATTGCTCGCGCTCCTGCAGAAAAGTAGCTGAGTCTTTTTCCCATGAGATACGCTGCTGAAGTAAGTTCTGCCAGCGTCGGTAGGTTAAAGCCACTGCCTGAGTCAACTCGCGACTACCGGAAAAAGCATCAAGCAGATCACGCTGGGAGTCACTACGAAGAAGTGACTGATGTGCGTGCTGACCATGGATATCGATCAACCTTTCCCCCGCCGCCCTTAGTTGGTGCAATGTGGCAGCCCTCCCATTGATGAAGCTGCGCGAACGTCCACTGCTATCTATCACGCGGCGCAGCAGACATGTTCCGCTATCATCGCCTTGATTCTCAAGATCATTTTCCTGCAGCCAATCGGTGAGTCCCGCCAATCGAGCGACGTCGAATTCTGCGCTGATCTCGGCTCGCTCACATCCGTTTCGGACCTGACCCGCCTCGACTCGTTCGCCTAAAGCAAGTGACAGCGCGTCGATCAGAATCGATTTTCCTGCGCCAGTTTCGCCCGTGAGAACGGTAAAACCCGGTGAAAATTCAAGTCCCACCCGGTCAACGATGACAAAATCCCGGATACTCAAGAACCTTAGCATGGTAAAGAGCTCACGCTTTTTTTTGTGGGAATCCGCTCCAACCAAGCTTCTCGCGCAGCATGCGGTAATAACTATGATCGGCGGAATGTAACAGTCTTACCGTATGATCTGAACGAGTCACGACAACCTTATCATTCTCCTGCAGATCAAAATGGAAATGACTGTCGGAGTGAACTCGAGCATCTGCGGTGCGGTGTATCAAAATCTCAACGACTGCTTCAGGCCCTACAACAATAGGGCGATTGCTTAAGGTGTGGGGGCTCACCGGCACCAACGCTATAAGATCAAGGCTAGGGTGCAGGATCGGCCCACCCGATGACAAGGCGTACGCTGTAGAACCCGTGGGTGTCGCTACGATTAATCCATCAGCACGAAGGGAGTAAACATACTCGCCATTAATACGCACCTCGAACTCGATCATGTTGCCACCGCTACCTCTGTTCACAGTCACATCATTTAATGCAATTGCGCTGAACACACTGACCTCACTTCGTATGACCTCAGCAGACAGCAACATCCGTCTCTCAGTAACATAGCTTCCATCGAGCATGTTCCCAACGCTTTCCAGCATGGTCTCGATGGAGAGATCGGTGAGAAAACCAAGAAGTCCCTGATTAATGCCTACCAGTGGCACGTCGAAGGGTGCGAGCTTACGCGCGATATTCAGCATGGTGCCGTCACCACCCAGAACAATAGCAAGATCAGCACGTGCACCAATCTCCTCAATCGCAAGTACAGGATAATTCTTTGCTACCACTTCTGAAGCGGTAACGCAGTCCAGAAGCACTTCAGTACCTCGGTCTTGCAAATACTGTCCGAGACGCAAAAGGGGAGACACAATCTCCGAGTTCTTTTGCTTACCAAGCAGGGCTATAGTCTTAAATAGAGTGGTCATCTCTGGGTATGAATAATTAATAGAATACAGGCAAGTCGAGCCATTATTGCTTGAGATTAAACCATATCAGACTGGGGGGTGACAAAAAATTCTGAATTATGGTTAGCCACCCCTGCCCTACCTAAATCCTAGTGTAAAATAAGCTCATGCTTAACCAACGCGCCCGAATCCTGCTGAAGACCCTAGTCGAACGCTATATCACCGAAGGTCAACCGGTAGGCTCCCGCGCGCTCTCAAAATTTTCTGGGTTGGACCTGAGTTCCGCCACTATCCGGAACGTGATAGCTGACCTAGAGGAGATGGGGTTTGTTACCAGCCCGCATACCTCTGCCGGACGTATACCGACTCCGCGCGGATACCGTTTCTTCGTGGATACTTTGTTGGTGGTTAAGCCACTAGATAGTGTTGAGATCCACCATCTGGAAGACCAACTACACCTGGACAATCCGTCACGTCTGATCAATTCTGCCTCACAGCTGCTATCAGAATTAACTCATTTTGCAGGGGTGGTGGTCACTCCCAAGCGCAGCAGCTCGGCATTCCGCTATATTGAGTTCATGGCCTTATCTGAGAAACGTATCCTCCTCATCATCGTCACACCTGAAGGTGATGTGCAGAACCGAGTTCTCTTCACCGACAGAATCTATACTCCATCTGAATTGATAGAGGCGGCTAATTTCATCAATCAAAATTACGCCGGTTTCGATCTGGATGATATCCGCGCCCGCCTCCAAGGTGAGATGAGACAGTTACGCCATGATATGACCGATCTCATGACTGCAGCCATTGAAGTGGGTGGTGAAGCTATCAGGGAAAGTAGTGGCGAAGCTATGGTGATGGCGGGAGAGCGCAAACTGCTAAATGTACATGACCTGGCCGGCAATATGACCAGCCTGAAAAAATTATTTGACCTGTTCGAACGTAAGACCGCGTTGCTCCAATTACTAGAGCTCAGTCGCCAGGCTCAGGGCATGCAAATCTTCATCGGCGGAGAGTCCGATCTGGTGGCCCTAGACGAGTTCAGTGTCGTTACTGCCCCCTACGAGGTAGATGGTCAGATTGTCGGCACCGTTGGCGTAATCGGCCCTACTCGCATGGCCTACGAGCGCGTCATTCCGATCGTAGATGTCACTGCCAGACTACTCTCCAGCGCGCTGTCAAAACACTAGCCCACCCATCCAGAGTAACCATTACCATACCCCCTCAGACTATCTTCTCAATACCCGATACTATGCAAATGTCACCTGAACCTGCTTACTGCCACGGCACTCCCAATCAGACGGGAATTCTGCTGATCAACCTTGGTACCCCAGAAGCTCCTACTGCCGAAGCACTGCGCCCCTACCTCAAGCAATTCCTCAGCAATCAACGTGTAGTGGAGATGCCAAGCTGGCTGTGGTGGCCAATTTTGAACATTATCATCCTCAATACTCGCCCCAAAGAGTCCGCAAAAAAGTATGCCCAAGTATGGATGCCGGAAGGCTCTCCGCTGAAAGTTCATACCGAACGCCAGACTCATCTACTGCGTGACCTCTTGGGTAGACGCCTCCATCCTGCTCCCATGGTGGAGTACACCATGAGTATTGGCACCCCTTCGGTTTCTGAGGTATTAGAACGTATGAAAGAGAATGGGTGTGAGCGCATACTAATACTGCCACTCTACCCCCAGTATGCAGCCAGCAGTACCGCATCGGCATTTGATGGAGTCTTCTCGGAACTAGGGAAGATGCGTAACGCTCCTGCCATCCGCACAGTAAAACACTATCACGACCATCCAGGCTATATTGCAGCATTGGCACAGAATGTCCGTGACTACTGGTCACACAGTGAAGGTAGACCTGACAAGCTGGTGATGAGTTTCCATGGGGTGCCACGTTTCACCCTAGATAAGGGGGACCCATATCACTGTGAATGTCAGAAGACAGGACGATTACTGGCCGACGCATTGGAACTAAGTTCTGACCAATACCAGATCTGCTTCCAATCTCGTTTCGGCAAAACCGAATGGCTGCGACCTTACACCACGGAAATATTGACACAACTCGGCCAACAGAATACCCGACGTGTAGACGTGGTCTGCCCGGGCTTTGTTTCTGACTGCCTTGAAACATTGGAGGAGATTGGCATGGAAGGTAAGGCCCTCTTCATGCAAGCTGGCGGCCACGAATTTCATTACATCCCTTGCCTGAACGAGCGCGACGACTGGATACAGGTATTGGCCGAGATTGCACTGAACAATCTGCAAGGATGGTTAGGGCTCGAGCAGTCAAAAGAAGAGCTAGCAGAGTCTCATCAACGGGCGCTTCAATTGGGCTCAAAGGACTGAACGTAGAACGCTAGCAACCTTTGTGGCGCTGCCAGCGCAGGTAGCCGGCAATGCCGATAATGATGCTAACGACTAGAGTGATGATGATGTCTCGAAGATACGTCTTGATGAGTAACTCGTTGCCGCCAATGTAATACCCTAGCAATGCGAGGATAGCGACCCAAATCCCCGCCCCAAGACTAGTATAGAAACTAAAGACCATCAGGTTCATCCGCGCCAGACCTGCTGGTAACGAGATGTACTGACGCACCACCGGTATCAATCGACCAGTGAAGGTGGAGACATGACCATGGCGGGCAAAGAAGTCTTCCATCTTCTTCAGACCAGCTTCATTGAACATCACATATTTTCCATAGCGCAGAAGGAACGGGCGCCCCAGCTTAATGGCGAGGTAATAGTTCAGTAGAGCGCCCATCAGACTTCCAAAAGTCCCTGCCAAAATTATCAGAACCAGACTCATCTCGCCCTTGTAGGCAAGATAACCGGCCGGGATCATGACTACTTCACTGGGGAAAGGAATGCAACTAGACTCAAGAAACATCATGATGATGATGCCTGGATAACCGAGACCACTTACGGTGAGGACAATCCAGTCGATGATTTGGTACAAGCTGCTTCACCTCAATTTGCCATCAAGCGCATTTTCTACGAGTGACTCAGTACAATTGCACAATATGCCCTTTTGGAAAGATGGGCGAAAGCAACAATCCGATTATGGCAGCGCTTCTGTTTCTTCCTTCTTTTTCTCTGGCTTAACTAGATCCTCACGCGTAACACCTAACAGCATGATGATGGGGCTTGCTACCAGCACCGAAGAATAAATACCAAAGAGGATTCCGATGGTAAGTGCCAATGCAAAATAATGCAGCGCCTCACCACCGAACAGTAGCATCGAGACCACTACCATCTGAGTACTCCCATGAGTGATGATGGTTCGCGACATGGTCCTAGTAATCGCATTATCTATGATCTGAGCAACCGTAGCCTTTCGCATCTTACGGAAGTTTTCTCGTATTCGATCAAATATCACCACCGATTCATTCACTGAATAACCCAGAATCGCAAGTATTGCAGCCAACACGGTAAGTGAGAACTCCCACTGGAAAAACGCAAAGAAACCAAGAATGATAACCACGTCATGCAAGTTGGCAATGATGCCGGCGAGGCCAAACTTCCACTCGAAACGAATCGCTAGATAAGCGACGATACCAAATGACACGAACAACAATGCAAGGGCCCCACTCTCAACCAGCTCCTTACCCACTTGTGGACCGACAAACTCAACCCGTCGCATTTCGACTGTGCTGTCGTCCTGCTTCAATGCCGACAACACCGTCTCGGACAATCTCGCGCTAGACATTTCTGGCTTAGTCGGCAGACGTATCAAGACATCTCGAGAGGTGCCAAAATTCTGTACACTGGCATCCCCCATCCCAAGCTTGACAACGACATCCCGTACTCTGTTCAGGTCAGCAGTCTGGCTATAGCCGACCTCCATCACCGTCCCTCCGGTAAAATCGACACCTAGGTTCAGTCCCTTGCTAGCAAGAAAAAATACAGACAGAATGAAAGTGATCAGTGAAATGGTGGTGGTGTATTTCCCCCAACTCATGAAGGGGATGTCACGCTTAATTCTAAAAAATTCCATATAAAATCCTTATTTACTAGCTGCGTGAAAAACGTTCAATCTGTCTATCCATGACATCACCGTTTATCATTTGCAGGCTTCCACACTTGACCGATGGGAACTTTGTCCAACTTGCGACGACTGCCATACATTAAATTGACCATCCCGCGAGACACCATCACCGCGCTGAACATTGAAGTCAGAATTCCAAGACATAGCACCACAGCGAACCCCCTCACCGGACCCGTGCCGAATGCAAATAACGCGAGGCCAGATATCAAAGTGGTGATATTAGAATCCAGAATGGTACCGAAAGCACGCTCATAACCCGCATTGATCGCCGCCTGTGGTGAGATGCCATTGCGCAACTCGTCCCGAATACGCTCGTTGATTAGTACATTGGCATCGATCGCCATACCAAGTGTGAGCGCAATTGCAGCCATGCCGGGAAGTGTCAGGGACGCCTGTAGAATCGACAATAGTCCAATCAATAGCAGTAGGTTTACACCCAGTGCCACCACCGAGATGCATCCAAACGCCAGATAATAAATACTCATAAAAACAGCGACGGCCAAGAATCCATACAGTGTTGAATTGAATCCTCTGGAGATGTTATCAGCACCGAGACTAGGTCCTACGGTACGCTCCTCGATAATGTCCATTGGTGCAGCCAATGCACCAGCACGTAATAGCAGCGCCACATCACGCGCCTCTTCGCTCGTCATACGCCCGCTGATCTGCACTCTACCGCCACCAATCTCTTCTCGAATCACCGGTGCCGTGACAACTTCCACCAAGTTTTTCTCGATTAGTAGAATGGCCATGCGCTTGCCGACATTATCTCGTGTCAACTGTTTGAAAATTCGTGAACCGTTGTTATCGAGGTCGATATGCACTGCCGGCTGGTTATTACTATCGAAACCAGCTTTCGCATCATTGATACGATCACCGGTCAGCACCACCTGCTTCTTAATCAGTATCGGACCACCACCGCGTTCTGTATGAAGTTCCGCCCCAAACGGAATCTGCCCACGTAGCGCAGACTCGACATCACGCTCCTCATCAACCATGCGGACTTCCAACGTGGCGGTACGCCCCAGAATATCCTTGGCCTTGGCGGTATCCTGCACCCCTGGCAACTGCACCAACACACGGTCGGCTCCGGCTTGCTGAATGATAGGTTCCGCTACACCCAGTTCATTGACGCGATTACGCAGGGTAGTAATGTTTTGTTGTACTGCAGAGTCCTGAATCCTTTTCTGCGCTTCTTCCTTGAGAGTGGCGGTAAGAAGAAACTCACCACCCTCATCCCGTTGTCGCAAGGTTAAGTCGATATAAGTTTTGTTGATTTCAGTTTCCGCTTTGGAGCGTGATTCCGTGTCGCGAAATTTAACAGTGATCTGCGAGCCTTCCTTATCAAGTCCGGTGTACTGGATCTTTTGCTCGCGCAAACTACCACGGATATCGGCACTATGACGATCAAGTGCCTTGGTGAGCGCACCCTTCATGTCTACCTGCAACATAAAATGCACCCCACCACGCAGATCGAGTCCTAGATACATCGGTAATGCGCGGATGCTGGTCAGCCATTGAGGTGAGTTTGGGAGTAGATTCAGTGCCACCACATAATTTGTCCCCAATGCCGCCTGCAGCTCATCCTTCGCCTTGAGCTGCATATCTGTGTCAGCAAAACGAGCCTTGATACCTCCCGCTTCCAGAAACATTCCACTAGGGGCTAGGTTAGCCTTCTTCAGGGCATCTTCAACACGTTGCAACAGTAAGGTATCGACCTTCACTGCAGAGCGCAGTGGTGATACCTGTACCGCAGGTGATTCGCCAAAAAAATTGGGAAGAGTGTAGAGCAGTCCAAGCAGGACCGAGACCAAAATAATCAGGTACTTCCAGAAGGGGTAGCGGTTCATTTTTTGAATAAGAGACGAATTAAAAAAGATGACTACAGGGTTATTTTATAACCTCTAAAAATCATCTTTTTTGGATTGATTAATCCTTCTCGACAGTCTTTAGTGTGCCTTTTGGCAAGAGTGTCTGAACGGATGACTTGAGCACAGTGACCTGAGTACTCGTGGCAATCTCCAGTACTATGTAGCTCCCGCTGATCTTAACCACTCGACCCAGCACCCCTCCGCTCGACACGACTTCGTCACCCTTCTGAAGCGCTTCTATCATTAGCTTCTGCTCTTTTGCACGCTTCGATTGGGGACGGATTACTATGAAGTAGAACAAGGCAAAGATAATAACAATCATCGGCAGTGTCGTCAGGAAGTCCCCCCCTGGTGGGGCAGCCGCAGCCTGAGCGTAAGCTTCACTAATCAACATGATATTCTCCAAGAACTAACTTAAAATGGGCAAAGATGCAGATTCTAACATGATGCAGCACTGGCTTGAAATTCTTGCTTAAATTCCTCGAACCGACCAGCCTCGATAGCACTACGAATATCGCCCATCAACTGCTGATAATAATAAAGATTGTGAAGGGTGTTTAACCGAGCACCCAAGATCTCATTAATTCTCTGCAAGTGGTGCAGATAAGCTAGGCTGAAATTTTGACAGGTATAACAACCGCATTGTTCATCCGGTGATGCGGTATCCAGTCGGTATTTACTATTGCGCAACTTAATCACCCCATTACGAGTGAATAGCCAACCGTTACGAGCATTGCGAGTCGGCAATACACAATCAAACATGTCCACCCCCTGGGCCACGGCGTGGACAATATCTGCCGGGGTTCCAACCCCCATCAAGTAACGTGGTTTGTCAGTCGGCAGTTGCGGCGCAATATGTTTGAGTATGCGTTGCATATCCTCCTTGGGCTCCCCCACCGACAGACCACCGATGGCGTACCCATCAAAGCCGATATCACTCAATCCTGCCAACGAGCGTTCTCGCAGATCCTCGTGCATACCTCCTTGAATAATGCCAAACAGTGCATTTGGATTACCCTCATCATCTTCATGCGCACGTTTTGAACGTTCAGCCCACCTCAGACTCATTTCCATCGATATGCACGATACCCGTTCATCCGCGGGATAGGGCGTGCACTCATCAAATATCATGACAATATCAGAGTTAAGTACACGCTGGATGCGCATAGACTCCTCTGGCGTAAGGAAGCATTTATCCCCATTTACCGGTGATTGGAACTTAACCCCCTCCTCGCTGATTTTACGCAGATCCCCCAGGCTGAAAATCTGAAACCCCCCGGAATCTGTCAATATCGGCCCATTCCATCCCATGAAGTGGTGCAGACCACCATGGGCCGCAATCACTTCTAGACCGGGACGCAGCCATAAATGAAAGGTATTACCGAGCACAATATGCGCGTTGACTGCATGTAACTCCTCCGGTGACATGGTCTTTACTGCACCATAAGTTCCCACCGGCATGAAGGCAGGCGTTTCTACCACACCGTGGGCTAGCGTTAGGGTGCCTCGGCGTGCATGACCTTCACTTCGATGCAGTTGGAATTTCATGATTGCCTCTCAATCAGCATCACGTCCCCATAACTAAAAAAACGGTAATGCTGATTAATCGCATGCTGATAGGCACGCTGGATATGGTCCAACCCGGCAAATGTCGCCACCAACATCAGTAACGTGGAACGCGGCAGATGGAAATTAGTCAGTAGACGCTCGACCACACGTAATCGATAGCCCGGGGTGATGAAGATATCGGTATCTCCGTACCCGGGTTGCAATTCACCATCATTTGCTGCTGCCGCCGATTCAAGCGCACGCAAGGTAGTCGTACCAACTGCCAATACTCGCCCACCGACAGCCTTTGCATCGCGGATGGCCGTGACCGTTTCTACAGGCACATGAAAAACTTCGCGGTGCATTTTATGATCGGCAATGTTCTCTACCCTCACTGGCTGAAACGTTCCGGCCCCCACATGCAGCGTCACCTGCACAGTCACCACGCCCATTGCCCGTATCGATTCCAACATGGCCTCATCAAAATGCAGCCCCGCAGTCGGTGCTGCAACTGCACCTGCGTGCTGCGCATAGACGGTCTGATAACGGTCTTCATCAAACTGCGTTACCGGACGTCCAATGTAAGGAGGTAGTGGCAGACTGCCGTAGCGTTCAAGTAGTTCGCTTACAGTACTCGGATGCTCAAAGCGCAAAGTATAAAAATCATTCTCACGATCTAATACCGTTACCGTAAGTGCACCGGCAAGCATAAGTTGGGTGCCGAGTTTAGGCGCATGACTGGAACGTATCACTGCCAGCACGCAATGCCCATCCAGCACCCGCTCCACCATCACCTCCACCTTGCCACCGCTATCCTTCATGCCCCACAACCGCGCCTTGATGACACGAGTATCATTGAGTACCATGACATCACCAGCTCTGAGGAAACTCGGCAGATCAGCAAACACCGTATCCTGCATATCACCACTGGTGCCATGTAGATGTAACATACGGCTACTACTACGTTGCTCAGCCGGAAACTGCGCAATCAGTTCGGCGGGAAGGTCAAAATCAAAATCCTGAATTTTCATCAGCACATTATACCGATGAGCCGTTCATTAACCCATGCCGGTTGCCGCAGGGGTCGATTTCAGTAATAATTGCGCTCCTCGCTGACACGCGGGAAACTTTGCCGGGATGGCGGAATTGGTAGACGCACGGGACTCAAAATCCCGCGACTGTGAGGTCATGGGGGTTCGATTCCCCCTCCCGGCACCATCAAGTAGTCCAGAGCAGTCCTAAGAAGTCTAGATAATCTATTAAAAAATGCTTCCCGTAATTCAGAGGACAAATTTAATTTTTTTGAAGATTCCGTCTCTGTCAGATAAATCTAGCATGAGCAGGTTAGCCTTTGAATGTCTTTATGATGAGGTCGGTCTTTAGATCGGTAAGGCTAGTAAGAATCATACTCAGAATGTTCCCTCATCTGTATCAATTCACGAGTTGCTGTTAATACAGAGAGATCTTAACGGTAGAGCAAGTAAAAAAATTTAACAGAGGAAGGAATGGTTGAGCTGGCACCAGAGAGGCTATTTGGCATGGAAGCGAAGAAAGGGCGCTGGATATTTGTCATCCACGGTCTGCTGATCAATCTATCCTTAGGGTCGATCTATGCGTGGAGTGTCTTTGTCAAACCGCTCACAGAGTATTTTACGCACACGATGGGTCAGCAAGTAACGGCAACTGATATGCTTTTGCCGTTCTCATTCTTCTTGGCATTCTATGCTCTTGCAATGCCATTCACCGGTAAATATATAGAGCGGTATGGCCCACGTAATGTAACCATGTTTGGTGGTTTTTTAACTGGTCTCGGCTGGCTACTGGCATCGTTTGCAAGTTCAGTGCCGATGCTCTATGTCATGTACGGGGTCGTCGGTGGTGTCGGTGTCGGTATCGCTTATGGTGTGCCGATCTCAGTATCGGCTCGATGGTTTCCAGACCGGAGGGGGCTCGCAGTAGGTCTTACAGTCCTGGGGTTCGGGATCTCTGCTCTGGTCACGGCGAGTCTCGCAGGATACTTGATCGGTGTTTATGGTGTGATGAACACATTCCGGATCTTCGGAGTTTCAGTAATCGCACTGACGATGCTGCTCTCAATACCTCTAAAATTCCCGGAGGTTGGGTGGATACCCGCCGGTTGGAATCCCCCAACACTTGTGACGGGCCAGCATCTCACTCGTGAATTTAACCGTTCACAGATGCTCAAGACGTCCTCTTTCTACGCACTCTGGATCTGCTACTTCATTGGCTGTTTGGCTGGCCTCATGGCCATATCAATTGCAAAACCGTTAGGTATTGATGTAGGTATCGAGACCGGACTTGCCACCATTCTGGTTGGGTTTTTTGCGATCTTCAATGGGGGGGGGCGGCCCGGCTTTGGTTTGTTGACTGATAATTTCACACCAAGAAGTGCAGCGATGCTTTCGTTTGCGCTCATCGCGTTGGCCTCTCTACTCATGTGGCAGGTTCAGTCCGTGATGGCCTATATCATTTCATTCGCGATACTCTGGGGATGCCTCGGGGGGTGGCTTGCTATCGCTCCAACCACCACCGGTAGTTATTTCGGAACAGGCGACTATCCCCGGTGTTATGGACTCGTTTTCCTTGCTTACGGTGCAGGGGCTATCGTTGGCCCTCAACTTGCAGGATTCATCAAGACCTCAACTGGGTCGTACCTCGGAGTGTTTCCCTATGTACTAGGACTTGCCGTCATCGGAATGGTGATTGCCTACACAACCTTGAAACCACCGCAATTGAAACCGACCTGAACTGCGGATGAGTGAGCGGCATACGATTAAAAATATGAGTACAGCTTGCAGAGTCATCTTGATGGTCATTCTGGTCATTGCAAGTACGAGCAGGCCGGCTCCAAGACTGACACCTTCAAAACTTTGAAGGGTTAAATAAGAGTCGAACCAGATACTGTCCTTTCTGTTTCGATCAAATAAAACTACGGAAGAGTCTACGGGATGTGCCGCAGCAAATTGGAGACGAGGGTATGGAAATACTTCTTTGAGTCCTGATCGTTGCCTGAGACTACTGCTGTCGCAGAGATCTTCTCGTCAGATACTTCCGAGTAAAAGAATCTGCAATAGCTTTCCCAATCCTTGTTGAAGTCCTTCAACTGATCTTGCGGGACATGCTGCCTAAAGTGCACAAAGGCTTTTTTCATTGCTGGCAACCGCGCATAAAGATGAGCCTCGATATCTTGTGGCCAATTGACAGGATCAGGGTATAAGCCGGCGAGTGATTCTAAAATAGTGTCACGGAGGTACTCCGCAGCATTGAACCTCCGCCTCCGATCGACCAATTCATTAATCCCGATACCGACGATGATCAGAGCCATAAGGCCTAACGGCCACATCGGCATGTGGCTTAGGTAGGCAGATATCTGTTCAGTAAATTCGTCCATATTCTTCCCAGTCTTCGGATGATTCTGCCAAATGTTAGTCTGAGACGGCAGAGATTATAGATCCTGTTAGGCCCCAGTCACAAACTGACTAACTTTACCACTATTTGTAACTACTCATCTCATCAACAACACTGGCTTGATCGCCAAAACCTGAGCAATTTTATTTGCAGCCTGCTGAGCTAGTGTCTGGTCAGCATAAGGACCAACGTGCACTCTGAATAAACCATCTCGCGAACTGATGCTAAGAGTATCGACAACTGAAGAAAGTTCAGCGCGCATGCGCACAAGGAAGTTATCTGCATTGTCAAAGATGCTGAATGCACCTAGCTGCAGATAGATCCCACTGATATTATCGGCGGCAGCGGGTGAGGCCATGGTGCTCTTCACAACTGGCGGCGTAGCTACAGCTTGCAAGACGGATTCTTTCCCGGGAAGGATGCTCTCTACCTCCACCCCGGCACTCCCCCCACCCAGCACACCGAGCTTGTAAGCAGCCGTATAGGAGAGATCGATCAGGCGATCGGAATGAAATGGGCCACGATCGTTGACACGCACCACCACCGACTTGCCATTCTTGATGTTAGTGACTCGGACATAACTGGGTAGCGGTAGAACGGGGTGAGCAGCGGTCATAGCGTACATATCGTAGACTTCCCCAGACGCGGTTTTCTGGCCATGGTAACGCCGCCCATACCAAGAAGCGATACCACGTTCCTTATAAGGCTCCAGCACAGTCATCGGTGTATAGGATTTTCCCAACGCGACATACGGTCTCATATTGGCCTTCCGCAAGGGCTCATCCCGAGGTACGGCATCAGGCAGGGCGACAAGATTGGGTGGTGGATTGTCGCCAGGACCGTCATCTAGATAGTAACCGCCCCCTCTTTTTGTTACACCGCCGGAAGTGCTCGAAGAAATCTGCTCCGAGGTATCCATTTTTGGAATGCTGCTACAGCCCGAAAGAATCAAGAGAGCTGTCAATGAGATAACTTGCATGACCGGTACCGATCCATGCAATATGCCGCCGACTTCAGAATTTTTTTTCCTCACGTCTTCACCAGTTTGGGATGAGTCTCTATACTCATTAAAATACCGAAACCCAGCAGCATTGTCACCATCGATGTACCCCCATAGCTGATCAGGGGGAGCGGCACCCCCACCACCGGTAAGATGCCCACGACCATGCCTATATTGACAAATATGTAAGTAAAGAAGGTCAGCGTGATTGATCCTGCAACAAGACGGGTAAACTGGGTCGAAGCATTGGCGGTGATCATCATCCCTCGACCTATCACCACCAGATACAATAGCAGCAGAGCCGCATTGCCAACCAGTCCGAATTCCTCAGAAAATACCGCAAATATAAAATCCGTACTTTTTTCAGGAAGAAAATCAAGGTGGGTCTGAGTTCCCTGCTGCCAACCCTTGCCGATGAGGCCTCCAGATCCGACGGCAATGGTCGACTGAATGGTGTGATAGCCCGCCCCAAGCGGGTCCTGGGTAGGGTCAAATAGTGTCATGACACGACGACGCTGGTAATCATGAAGCATCGCCCACAGAACTGGTAAGCTCCCCAAGCCGACAATCAACAGTCCCGCGATGATGCGCCAAGACAGTCCTGCGAGAAATAATACGTAGAAACCGCTTGAAGCAATCAGCAGCGTCGTGCCTAAGTCCGGCTGACGTAGAATCAGTAGAAGCGGCAGTATCAGCAGTAGTGTCGCTACCGCGTAATCACGCAACCTCAGTGTGACCTCGTGCTTATCGAAATACCATGCCATCATGAGCGGAACAGCCAGCTTCATTAGTTCAGAGGGCTGGATACGGGTCACACCAATATTAAGCCATCGACGGGCGCCATTTTGAATCTCACCAAACAGTGCTACCCCAATCAGCAGAATCAGTCCGATCATATAGAGCGGCACCGCTAATCGCATGATGTGCTGCAACGGGATATTGGCCACAAGCCACATGATTGCAAGTGCTACCAACATATTAATGAGCTGATTACTGACGCGACTAAGATTAGCGTCAGTGGCACTGTAGAGCACTAGCAGTCCGACTAGCATCAATAACAGTAACCCCACCAGCAGAAAGTTATCCACGTAGCGAGTGAGGTAGTGCCACAATCGTGCGGAGCTAGTCATGAACACCCTCCCCGTCATCTCCCGTTTCTAAAGCTGCGCCCGCAGGTAATTTTCCAAGCAGGAAGTAGTCCAGCACCAGTCGCGCAATCGGTGCGGCAGCAGAACCGCCATGCCCCCCGTTCTCGACAAGTACCGCAAGTGCAATCTTCGCCTTTTCAGCCGGTGCATAAGCAATGAAGAGGGCATGATCTCGATGACGCTCATTCACCTTACTCTCCACATACTTCTCCCCCTGCTTCATCCCAATTACCTGCGATGTTCCAGTCTTCCCGGCAAAACTATATGATGCGCCCGCCCCAGCGCGGGCTGCTGTACCACCGGGCCGAGTTACATCCACTAGCGCCTTATGTACGTGAGCCATGTTGTCTGGATTAAGATTCAGCATATAAAGTGGCTCTGTAACTATATTCCGTATCTCCCCGGTCTTGCTGCTCGTAACTTGCTTCACCAGATGAGGGCGAAAGGCAGTTCCATTGCTAGCAAGTATGGCGGTAGCGAATGCCAGTTGTAACGGGGTCGTCAGATTATATCCTTGGCCGATGCCAACGGAAATTGTATCGCCTGCATACCATTTTTGCTGGTGACGTTTCATTTTCCATTCCTGCGAGGGTAGTAGTCCTGAAACTTCACCATCGATGTCGATCCCGGTAAGTTTACCCAATCCAAACTGGCTGATAAAACTAAAGATTTTATCGATGCCGAGATCATTGGCAAGTCCGTAGTAATAGGTGTCACAAGAGATGACCAGGGACTTGTGCAGGTCCACACTGCCATGGCCACCCTCCTTCCAGTCTCGATAGCGGTGTCTCGTGCCAGGCAGGCTGAAGAAACCGGCATCACTGATGGTGTACTGGGGGGTACGTCTTTTTAATTCCAAGCCCGCCAGTGCCATGAATGGCTTGAATGTGGAACCCGGGGGGTATAGACCTCTCAGCGCTCGATTATTAAGTGGTTTATCGATTGAATTATTCAGCAGATCCCAGTTCTCCGAATCAATGCCATCCACAAAAAGGTTGGGATCGAAACCAGGCTTGCTAACAAATGCAAGGACATCTCCGCTAGTGGGGTCGATCGCCACAAGAGCACCACGCCTTTCACCAAACGCCTGTTCCGCAACCTCCTGCAGCTTTGCATCGAGTGACAATTTTAGGTTGTTACCGGAGATCGGAGGGTTTCGAGACATCACCCTCACCGCCCGACCGGCTGCATCGGTTTCTACTTCCTCAGAACCGGTGATCCCGTGCAACTCCTTTTCATAGCTCTGCTCGATACCGATTTTGCCAATATAGTCGGAGCCACGGTAGTTAGCGAAATCCCCACTAGTCTCCAACAGCTTCAAGTCTTGAGTATTGATGCGACTGATATAACCCACCACATGGGACGCACCCTCTCCCTTCGGATACTGGCGAAACAAGCGTGCCTTGATTTCCACGCCAGGGAAGCGATATCGATTAGCCACGAAGCGCGCTACCTCGACATCTGATAGACGGGTACGTATCGGCAGACTTTCAAATTTCCGGCTCTCCCCCAGTAATTTCTTGAAGCGCTTACGATCCCTCCCCGAGACCTCTACCACGCTTGTCAGTTCATTGATGGTGGCCTCAAGATTAGTAACCTTGCTCGGCATGATCTCCAGTGTATAGGCAGAATAGTTATGCGCTAGCACCTCGCCATGACGATCAAAGATTAGGCCTCGGTTGGGTACGAGGGGGGATATGGATATACGATTAGTCTCCGCCAGGGTATGGTAGTGATCCCGTTGAGAGACCTGTAAATAAAAAAAACGGGCGAAAAGCAGGCAAAACAGAAGAGTCACAAAGCCGACACTGACGGCGAGTCTCCTCTGGAAATGACGTAGTTCACGCCCGTGGTTGCGAAGCTCAGCTGAACGCCTCATAGCACATTGGAATCAGGTCTTCGCCTCTGGGGTATCCTCACTAAAGTCGGGAGCAGTGGCCATAACAGCGCACCACTCACACTGGCAAGAAGGAAGTCCCATTCTGGTAGATTGGCATTGATCAATATCCCAGTTAATAGCATAACTAGTTGTGCCGAGAGTAGTAGTAGAGTGACCTGCGGTATCTGTTTATAAATGCTGAATATGCGCAGGCGACGGTGCATCAGCAGCGCAATAAAGGACATCACGCTATACGACAGCGCATGCTGTCCGAACATGCTGGCATCGCCCACATCCATCATTAGCCCCATGATGAAGGATGCACCCATACCAACCCGTTGAGGCTGATTGATGCTCCAGTAAAGTACCAACAAAGCAACGCAGTCCGGTCTCAGCGATAATGCAATACCCTGTAGCGGAAGCAGATTTAATACCAGTGCCACTATCAAACTGAGAACAATGAACCGATTCCCGACATTCGAGAGAGACTCATGCTTAGAAGAGTCAACGAAGGCCAATTTTTCCTCGTTTTTTGTCTTTCCGAATACTCTCCACAGGCTCCTCTGGCCTCTCCGGGATAGGCGGCAGTGGTGACAGGATCAATACCTGTCGGTTACGACTCACGCCGGCAGCGGGTATGCAGGTGATACGGGCAAAAGAATATGTGGTATCACTTTCTATTTTCGATACTGTAGCAACTGGCAATCCCGGAGGATAAATACCATCTATCCCCGAAGTGACTAGTAGGTCCCCACTCTGAATGTCTGCATTAGCTGCCAGATAACGCAACTCCATTATCCCGTCTTGGCCAATGCCAACCACCATAGAACGTAACCCATTCCGTACCAACTGTACTGGCACTGAATGATCCTTATCAGTGATCAGCGTCACCTCTGACATCCAAGGATAGATGCGCGTAATCTGTCCGATTACACCGACATCATCCACCACCACCTGACCAAGCTGAGTGCCACTCAGACTCCCCTTGTCGAGCGTGACCTTACGGCTAAAGGGATCATTCGGAATATAAAGAATCTCAGCAGTGGTGGATTGGACCTCCACCCTAAGTTCCATTTCCAGCAAGTTACGCAACTGGACGTTCTCAGCCTCCAGAGCCGATAACTCTAACAGCTTCCCCTGATCGGAGAGATGCCGCCCCCTCAGATGGGTAATCTCGTCGACCAGGCTCCGGCTGACGAATAGCCCACTCACCTGATCGAAGATTTCCGCTGGCAAATATGCCATCCTCTGCAGCGGGTTAAGTACCATAGCGATGGTCTGTCGGATTTCGGGGAGATATTTGAAGCGAGTATCCATCACCATCAGAAGTAGTGACAGCAATGCAAAAAACAGCAGGCGGGCTAGTGGGCCGGGGCCGTGTCTGAAAAACTGCGGGGCTGTTTCCATCACACCTAGTTTTCAGGTCTCAAGTTGTACCCAGTCCGGGCACCCTGATCTCGACACACAAAAACGTTCAATCACTTGCGAATATGCCAGTCAGCTGATCCATATTCTCCAATGCAATACCTGAACCACGCACCACACAAGTAAGCGGGTCCTCTGCGATGATCACCGAGAGACCAGTCTCTTCCATCAGAAGACGGTCAATATCACGCAGCAATGCACCACCACCGGTCAAAACCATGCCCTTTTCGGCGATATCTGCACCGAGTTCTGGCAGCGTGTGCTCCAGCGCAGACTTCACCGCGCTGATAATACTATTCAGGGGATCAGTCAGAGCTTCCAAGGTTTCGTTGCTGGAAACGGTAAAACTGCGCGGAATTCCTTCCGCTAGGTTACGTCCCTTAACTTCCATTTCACGTACTTCAGAACCGGGGAAGGCCGAACCAATTTCTTTTTTAATCTGTTCTGCGGTCACTTCACCGATCAGCATCCCATAGTTACGTCGTATGTAATTGATAATGGCCTCATCAAACTTGTCACCACCCACTCGTACTGAGCTTGAGTAAACTACCCCTCCAAGTGAAATCACACCGACCTCGGTAGTGCCGCCTCCAATATCCACCACCATCGATCCGGTCGCCTCCTCAACCGGGAGATTAGCACCAAGGGCCGCAGCCATTGGTTCCTCAATCAACTCCACCTTCCGAGCACCTGCACCATAAGCCGCTTCCCGGATGGCCCGACGCTCAACCTGAGTGGATCCACAAGGAACACAGATCACAATGCGCGGATTAGCAGAGAATAGGCGCGGTGGATTAACTTTCCTGATGAAGTGCTTCAGCATCTGCTCGGTCAAAGTAAAGTCAGCGATCACGCCATCCTTCATAGGTCGTATCGCGGTAATATTGCCCGGAGTACGGCCCAGCATCTGCTTAGCCGCAAGACCCACCTGCTGAATCACTTTCTTGCCACTGGGGCCGCTCTCCTGGCGTATTGCCACCACTGATGGCTCATTGAGTACAATACCTTGTCCGCGAACGTAAATCAGGGTATTGGCCGTTCCCAGATCAATCGCCATGTCGGTCGAAAAATATCCTTTGAGGATATTATTATTTATGAAATTAAACATAGTGGAGAGCTTCGTTAGTCTCGTGTGAGTGTAAATAAATAAAAAAATGCCAGCACAGGCAGTAGCGCACAGAAAGGATAACGTCGTTTAACCGTACTATGATACTCTATATTATATAGGTGACTATAAGGGTTTTGGTAGCCGATGTCTCTGACTTTAGACGATATAAAGCGTGTTGCAAATCTTGCCTGCATTGAAACCAGTGAAACTGAGGCTGCCACTGCGCTAATCCATCTATCCGATATTTTCAATCTGATCGAACAGATGCAGGCGGTAGATACATCCTCTGTCAATCCGATGTCCCATTCTCAAGATCTGGTGCAGAGGTTACGTGATGACATGGTAACGGAGTCCGATCAACGCGAATTATTCCAGTCGATAGCGCCCAAGACAGATTCTGGGCTCTATCTTGTCCCAAAGGTTCTTGAGTAATGCATCGGTATGGCATTAAAGTTCCACTCAGCCCTTCTACGATCTACCCCACCTCTCGACTAGCATGCTGAACTCTACCCTTCAACAACTCTCGACACTGATCGCAGAAAAAAAAATCTCCAGCGTTGAACTAACCAACGAATTTCTCAGCCGAGTGAAGGCGCAGAACCCAGTCTACAATGCCTTTATCACTGTTAACGAGGAGATGAGCCTCTTTCAAGCGCATGCTGCCGATGCAATGATCGCATCCGGACAGGGCCAGCCTCTGACAGGCATCCCAATCGCTCAAAAAGACATTTTTTGTGCCAAGGGGTGGCTGACCACCTGCGGCTCAAAAATGCTATCTAACTTTATTTCACCCTACGATGCTGGTGTAATTGAGCGTTTCAATACCGTCGGCGCAGTGAATATCGGCAAGACCAACATGGATGAATTTGCCATGGGATCGAGCAATGAAACTTCTTTTTATGGGCCGGTCAGAAACCCCTGGGACATCACAACGGTACCGGGTGGCAGTTCTGGTGGCTCGGCCTGTGCCGTGGCCGCACGCATGGCCCCTGCCGCTACCGGAACCGATACAGGCGGATCCATCCGGCAACCAGCAGCCTTATGCGGCATCTCAGGCATCAAACCGACCTACGGACTGGTGTCGCGTTACGGCATGATTGCATTCGCATCGAGTCTCGACCAAGGCGGGCCAATGGCAAAATCGGCTGAAGATCTTGCACTGATGATGAATGTTATGGTGGGATTTGATACCCGCGACTCGACCAGCCTACAACGCCCATCCGAGGACTACTCACGCGACCTAGCGAGACCACTGCAAGGGCTACGTATTGGATTACCGAAAGAGTACTTCGTTGAGGGATTGAACGCTGATGTAGCCTCTGCAGTAGAATCTGCCATTGCTGAATATCGCAAATTGGGCGCAGAAACAGTAGACGTGTCACTACCTAACACCAAGCTTTCTATTCCTGTTTACTATGTACTAGCACCTGCTGAGGCATCAAGTAACCTATCCCGCTTTGATGGTGTTAGGTACGGGCACCGCGCCCCAGAATATATCGGCCTGAATGATATGTACCAGAAAAGCCGGGCGCAAGGATTTGGTGCAGAGGTAAAGCGTCGGATCCTGATCGGAACCTACGTTCTATCTCATGGCTATTACGATGCTTACTACATTCAGGCTCAAAAACTGCGGCGACTGATTGCTCAAGACTTCTCTGAAGCCTTCAAACGTTGCGACATCATCATGGGGCCGACCACTCCCACAACCTCATTCCCCCTAGGGGAAAAGAGCGGTAACCCGGTTCAGATGTATCTGTCAGATACTTATACCATCGCCACCAATCTGGCTGGACTGCCTGGCATGTCGATCCCTGCCGGGTTTGGTAATCATAACCGACCCGTGGGTCTACACATCATCGGAAATTACTTTGCCGAGGCGCAAATGCTCAATGTCGCACACCAGTATCAACAAGTGACGGATTGGCATATACGAATTCCTGACGCACTGACTGATCTATAGAAACACAACATAAAATGCAATGGGAAATCGTCATTGGTCTTGAGGTACATACACAACTCTCTACCCAATCAAAAATATTCTCTGGAGCACCGACTACGTTTGGCGCCGCTCCTAATGCCCAAGCCTGCGCGGTCGATATTGCTTTACCAGGCGTATTGCCGGTTCTGAATCATGGTGCAGTAGAGCGAGCGATCAGGTTTGGATTATCGGTCGGCGCAAAAATTAATTCTCCCTCTATCTTCGCTCGTAAGAATTATTTCTATCCGGACCTGCCTAAGGGATATCAGATAAGTCAGTATGAGTTGCCAGTGGTCGCTGGCGGTAGTGTGAAGATCCAAGTCGGTGGCGCTGGAAATCAGTACGAGAAGACCATCCGTCTCACCCGGGCCCACCTGGAAGAGGATGCGGGCAAGTCTCTGCATGAGGACTTTCAAGGCATGACCGGTATAGACCTAAACCGTGCCGGCACACCCTTGTTGGAGATCGTCTCAGAACCCGACATGCGCAGCAGCGATGAGGCGGTAGCCTTTGCGAAGTCTCTGCACTCGCTGGTCCGTTGGATTGATATCTGCGATGGCAATATGCAGGAAGGGTCCTTTCGTTGCGATGCCAATGTATCAGTCCGTCTCCTCGGCTCTGACAGGCTTGGTACCCGTTGCGAGATAAAGAATCTTAACTCATTTCGCTTTCTAGAGAAGGCCATCAACTACGAGGCTAGGCGACAGATAGAGATTCTGGAAGATGGTGGGACTATTCGCCAAGAGACCCGTCTCTACGACTCGGATAAGAATGAGACACGCACGATGCGCAGTAAAGAAGATGCGCAGGACTACCGCTACTTCCCCGACCCGGATCTACTACCACTCGCAATCTCTGAGGACTGGATCAATCATGTAAGAACAATGCTGCCCCAGTTACCTGAGGTTAGACGCAGTAACTATATTACTGAGTATGGCCTCTCCTCATACGATGCCGGGGTATTAACTTCGTCTAAAGAGATGGCAAGTTATTTTGAGAGAACGGTAGAGCTGTTACCAGCACAGGCTAAGCTCTGCGCTAACTGGATAATGAGCGAAGTAAACGGACGTCTGCATAAAGAGTCTCTTGATATTGCGCAGTGCCCTGTCACTCCTGCTCAGTTATCACTACTGCTGTTACGCGTCAGCGACGGAACGATCTCGGGGAAAACTGCCAAGGACGTGTTTGATGCCATGTGGCGAGTCGAGTGTAATGGCGATGCTGACCTCATTATCGAGTCCAAGGGCCTAAAACAGATCTCGGATATGAGCGAGATCGAGAAACTTATAGTTGACATTCTTGCGGCTAATCCGCAACAGGTGTCGGATTACCATAGTGGCAAAGAAAAGGCTTTCAATTCCCTTGTCGGTCAAGCGATGAAGGCTACAAAGGGTAAGGCCAACCCCTCGCAAGTTAATGACCTGCTGAAAAAGAAACTGGCCGGATGATCCAATTTGGGAAGAATCCCGAACCAGAATCAGTATTCTGATCTGGTCTCATGGGCAGTTCCTTTGCTAAACCCCGAAAAGCATGGGAGAATCCCGCCCCTGCCCATCTGCTGAACCCCAATATTCACTCCCATGCCACTCATTACTCTAGAAAAAGTCTGTCTCGCTTTTGGTCACCATGCTCTGCTCGATCATGTGGACCTGCAGCTTGATCCAGGCGAACGTATCGGCCTGATTGGCAGGAACGGCGGCGGCAAGTCCAGTCTGCTGCGTATCTTGGCCGGCGATATCAAGCTGGATGATGGCAAGGTATGGCGCGCCCCAGCATTAAAACTGGCCTATGTCCCGCAGGAACCGGAACTAGATGCTGCCAATACGGTGTTCCAAGAGGTATCCAATGGGCTCGGTACGGTCAGTCAGGTACTACTTGATTACCACGAGGTATCTCATGCCCTGAGTGATGGTGAAGGAGATACTGAAGCACTATTGGAGCGGTTACAAGATCTGCAGAGCGCGCTGGAGGCTCAGGATGGTTGGCGCATTCAGGGCAAGGTGGAGACTGTCATTCACCAGCTTAACCTTCCGGAGGATACCTTAATCGGCCACCTCTCAGGAGGACTGAAAAAACGGGCTGCATTGGCACGCGCGCTGGTCGTTTCCCCGGACGTTCTTCTACTAGATGAGCCCACCAATCACTTAGACTTTTCTTCTATTGAATGGCTGGAAGGACTGCTCAAGGATTTTGTCGGAAGTGTTCTCTTCGTCACACATGACCGTTGTTTTCTAGATAATGTAGCAACAAGAATTATTGAGTTAGATCGCGGAAACTTAGCGACATTTAACTGTAATTTCGCAGAATATCAGCTCAAAAAGGAGGAGATGCTCGAAGTTGAAGCCACTCATAACCAGAAATTTGACAAGGTGCTGGCTCAAGAAGAAGTCTGGATACGCAAGGGTATACAGGCTCGCCGCACTCGTAATGAGGGCAGGGTAAGGCAACTAGAGGCACTCCGTCTGGAGCGAGCTGCCCGTCGCAACCAAGTCGGGACGGTTAATCTCAGCGTAGACGAGGGTGCACGATCCGGCCGAATGGTGGCTGAGTTAGAGCACGTCAGTAAGAGTTATGGCGACAAGGTCATTATCAAGGATTTCTCCTGCCGCATCATGCGCGGCGACCGGGTAGGGCTGCTAGGATCCAATGGCGCGGGGAAATCCACATTACTAAAATTAATATTGGGTGAATTGCAGCCCGATAACGGCACAGTGAGGCAGGGGACCAAACTTGCAGTGGCTTATTTCGACCAGATGCGAGAGCAGCTAAACGAGGAGGCCACACTGATAGATACCATCAGCCAGGGATCAGATTTCATCGAGATCGGCGGCGCAAGAAAACATGTTATCAGCTATCTGGAGGACTTTTTGTTTGCTCCCGAGAGGGCTCGCTCACCCGTAAAATCACTCTCTGGCGGGGAGCGCAACCGGCTGCTGCTGGCACGCCTATTCACTCGTCCTAGCAACGTACTGGTGCTCGATGAGCCAACCAACGATCTGGATATCGAGACGCTTGAGCTATTAGAAGTACTGCTTCAGAGCTACTCAGGCACGCTTTTCCTGGTCAGCCATGACCGCGCATTTCTCGACAATGTTGTGACCCAGGTGATCGCATTTGAAGGAGATGGCACACTAATGGAATATGTAGGCGGCTACGATGATTGGGTCCGGGCAAAGAACTTTTTAAAAACAACGATAAATCAGGAAACAATTCAGAAACAACCCCTAACCTCACCGACCAAGTCCCCCAAGCCAACTCCCCGCACAAAGTTAAGCTCTAATGAGCTCCGGGAACTGGAATCGCTCCCCGCAAAGATCGAGACTCTGGAACGGGAACAGGCTGACATTGCCCACCAACTCGCGGATCCAGCTATTTATCGTGATAAACAAAGTGCAGTCAAGGTGTTACAGTCACGTTCGACTGCAATTGAGGGGAAATTAACGGGCGCTCTTGCTCGGTGGGATGAACTAGAGGCAAAACAATCTATAACAACAACCTAGATGGACGAATAGCATTAAATTTCATTAATCAGGACCACTTTATCCATTGACCGAAAATGGCACATCGTTTAAAGTGGCACCTTTTGAAGAAGGGGGTCCCCACAATGAAGCAATCAGCAATGATTAAACTACTTGCCGGAAGCCTACTCTTGGCAATTTCCAGTATAGCTCAGGCTCAGGCTGGGGGAGATGCCGCAGCAGGTAAGCAGAAAGCATCCATGTGTGCCGGTTGCCATGCTATAGAGGGTTACCGTACCGCCTTCCCTAAGGTCTACCATGTTCCCAAGCTCAAGGGGCAACATGGTGAATATATGCTCAAAGCACTTGAAGGCTATAAGGATGGCAGCCGGAGCCATCCCAGCATGAACGCCATCGCGGTCACACTCACCGCTCAGGATATGAAGGATTTGGTTGCCTATTACACCAGCGGTGGAAAATAGTTTAGTCATTCACGTAAGGATATAATCATGAAAAAAATGATCATTGCAGCAATGAGCGCATCATGGCTGCTAGTTTCTGGACAGGGAATCGCTGCCGATATCGAAGCCGGCAAGAAAAAAGCCTCCGAAGGATGTGCGGCCTGTCATGGCGCCGATGGCAATAGCCCGGCCCCAAACTTCCCAACGCTCGCCGGTCAGCATGCGGACTATCTGGAAAAGGCACTGAACGACTATAAATCTGGTGCCCGTAAAAACCCCATCATGGCCGGCATGTCGGCAGCTCTGAGCAAACAAGATGTTGAAAATCTAGCGGCCTACTATGCCACTCAGCCTGGCCTGAAGACAAAGTAGCACGACACAAAACGAACGGGGGATACTCCGCTCGAGATTTTAATGAATCAACAAAAAAGGGCCTGTCGGCCCTTTTTTTATACCCACTGATCAGCTCTCTCGTCGATCTAAACAGTCAAAATAGATCGACGCATCCGGTGCAGACTGCCCACGTTGCGCTTGCCAGATCATTTCCGCCAAGCACTCTATGACTTGATGCATGGCCTCGTGCTCATCTCCGCATCTTTTCAGCAGACGGTCAAAACGCTCGCATATACCCACCGGCTGATCGATAGAGAGTTGCTCCTTGATGGCGATATGCATACTCATATGCAGAAAAGGATTGGTATCCCCCATTTCTGGCGAGTAATCCTTGTCGCGATAACGTTCAATATCATCGAGTATTCGGTGGTATTCCGGGTGCAGCAGGATTACCCCCAGCGCCATATCCTCCATCCCAGAGAGCACTTCCCGATGGCGGTACTTATGCCAGGCATCGAAGAAGAGCTGGCGAGCTTGATCTCTTGAGGGGTTAAACATTCATCAGCCTGATACTTGTGTAGTGGAATTATTCTTCACTACCTTCTGCTTAAACTCGCATAAATCGTTGATCCCACATATGCCGCATTCTGGTTTGCGAGCCTTACACACGTAACGCCCGTGCAGGATCATCCAGTGATGAGCATCATGACGGAACTCCTCGGGGATGAACTTCAACAACTTTAGCTCCACCTCCAGCACATCCTTCCCGGGAGCGATTCCAGTCCGGTTGGCAACCCTAAAGATATGCGTATCCACGGCAATGGTCGGTTCTCCAAACGCGGTATTCAATACCACGTTTGCGGTCTTACGTCCCACACCAGGGAGCCTCTCTAACTCATCACGTGTCCGTGGAACTTGGCTGCCATGATCTTGGATTAGGATCTTGCAGGTAGCCAGGATGTTCTTCGCTTTAGTTTTAAATAGTCCAATGCTCTTGATGTTATCCCTTAATCCCGTCTCCCCCAACTCAAGGATTCTTTCTGGCGTATTAGCTATGGGGAACAGTCTCTTAGTCGCCAGATTCACGCTCTTGTCAGTCGCTTGAGCAGAGAGCACCACAGCCACCAGTAACTCGAATGACGTACTGTATTCCAGCTCGGTCGTGGGGTGGGGATTAGCCGTCCTGAAACGGGTGAAAATTTCGCGACGTTTAGTTATATTCATGGGTCGAACTAAGAAAAAAACTATTGTGCAATCTGTCTTCTATTAATCAGCCCTCTGACTGATGCTGCGGAGTGCGCTTTAATATCGACAGTATTGAGGCTCTTTTAGAATCGCTGGAGGCCGATACCGTTTTCTGGGCAAATTTTTCTACTTGTTCTTGCTCCTCACGATTGAGTCTCTGTAACCTGAATTGATAGCGCTCTCGTGCGTGATCGGCCTCTCTCCTTTTCACTTCATTCTCGTTCAATGACCCATTCTCAATAGGAATGAAATGACTACTTTCTAGAGCGACGACTAGTTTAGTGAGAGGAATCATTCTGATACAGTCCACCGGGCAGGGGGCAAGGCAGAGCTCACAACCGGTGCACTCAGCCTCGATCACCGTATGCATCTGCTTAGCAGCTCCTACAATCGCATCCACCGGACAGGCATCGATGCAGAGTGTACATCCGATACAATCCCGCTCATCAATCAGCGCTACCGCCTTGGGCTTAGTCACACCATTCGCAGCATTCAACGGTATCGGATTGATCCCCAACAAATCAGCCAATTGTCGGATACCAGCCTCACCGCCCGGCGGGCACTGATTGATTCTTGCACTGCCTGCGGCAATCGCCTCTGCATAGGGCATGCACCCAGGAAATCCACACTGACGGCACTGAGTTTGGGGCAGGATGGAATCTATTCTCTCTATCAGAATATCTCTTCTCATCCGACGATAAAGCATTTCAGGGTGCACATACCGCTTGTACAGACTCGCGGATCAGATCAGGGCCGCGATAAATTAGGCCGGTATAAATCTGCACCAGACTTGCGCCCGCAGTTATTTTCTCTTTTACATCTGCTGCACACATGATGCCTCCCACACCGATAATTGGGAGGGATCCTTGCAGCATGGTCTGTAACTGTTGGATGACCGCAGTAGCACGCTGTTTCAGCGGCGCGCCGCTTAGCCCACCTGTCTCGCTCGCATGTGGCAATCCCTCCACACCGATCCGTGAAAGGGTGGTATTTGTAGCGATTACACCGTCAATACGGTGCCTCATCAATAGTGCAGCGATGGCCTCAATCTGGAGGGGCTCCAGGTCCGGCGCAATCTTTACCACCAGAGGCTTATAGCTACCGTATTTATCAGCCAACCTTTCTTGTTCAACTTTTAGAGTACTGAGTAATTGGTCAAGTTCTGCAGCATTTTGCAACTGCCGCAGATTCGGCGTATTGGGTGAAGAGATATTGGCCACGACATAGCTCGCATGAGGATAAACTTCACGCATGCACAGCAGGTAATCATCAATCGCCCTATCTGTGGGTGTATCAAAATTCTTGCCGATATTAATACCCAGTATGCCCCGGTAATTTGAAAGCTTGATATTCACGACCATTTTATCCACACCGTGATTATTAAATCCCAGACGATTGATAATGGCATTCGCCTGGGGGAGGCGGAATATTCTCGGCCGTGGATTCCCGGGCTGGCGGCGGGGTGTAACCGTGCCTATCTCGATGAAGCCAAAACCGAGATCGGCAAGTGCGTCGATATGCTCCCCATCCTTGTCCAGCCCTGCTGCCAATCCTACCGGGTTAGGGAAATCAATGCCCATGACCTTGCTCGACTGACAGGGGAATGGTTGGCCTGGAAGCAGCCCAAGCCGCCGAGCCTTCTCAATTGCATTGAATGTAAGGCAGTGAGCAGTCTCAGGGTCGAGACTGAATAGTAATGGACGGAGCATGGAATAAAGCATGGTCTGATTTTAACCCGGAAAAGACCCTGTATGCGCGGAGGATAACGAGCTAACCGGGCGTGAGGGCTCACATGCTCATGAATACTTAGCCTATTCGTTTTCTGTCATGAATGGACTGCCACAGCCTAAGTCTGATAGCCTCCGATTTAATTCATTCTTAGTGACTATGCATCAGGACCATGAAGATACTTTCCCTCCCCAATGCCTGGACTCTCGTCGCACTAGGGCTTGTAGTGAGTGCATATAGCCATTCCAGCGTACCTGAATGGACTGAACTCAACCGTCAGTCTGACCTTCTGTATCAACAGGGGCAATATACGCTGGCAATGGACAAGGCCAAACAAGCCCTTCAAATAGCTGAGCAGTCTCTGGGTCTGGATCACACTGATGTAGCCAGCAGTCTGAATCGGTTGGCGCTACTGTACAGCGCTCAGGGACGTTATTCTCAAGCCGAGCCGCTTTATAAGCGCGCGTTATTGATTGATGAGAAGGCCCTCGGACCAGAGCACCTTGATATCGCCTCAGTTCTGAATAATCTAGCACAGCTCTACCATGCTCAAGAGCTGTATGAACTGGCCGAGCCTTTACATAAACGTGCACTCACAATTTTGGAGAGGACATTCGGCAAAGACCATCCTAACGTGGCCATCAGTCTAAATAACCTCGCATTGATCTACCACGCACAAAAAAAATATTCGTTAGCTGAACCATTGTATAAGCGTGTCCTCGCACTATCGCAAAAAACTCTCGGTTCAGAGCACCCCACCGTAGCACTCGGTCTGAATAATTTAGCAGGACTGTACAGAGATCAAGCTAGGTATCCCAATGCTGAGCCGCTGTTCAGACGAGCACTGACAATATCAGAGAAGGCCTTTGGCCTAGATCATCCCAATGTAGCTATCTGCCTCGAAAATCTGGCCCAACTGTATCGGGATATTGGTTATGCAAACAAAGCATTGCCGCTGGAGAGGCGCGCTGCAGAGATACGGTCACTGAAACGATGAACTCAGTCAAAATTTAGATAGACGACTCGCTACAACCCAACAGAGATCCATCCAATCGACGCCATTGCCCATCTATCAAGGCTTGAATGGGTTGAAAATTGGCCTTGTAATCCATTTTCCGGCTTTGCTTGATCCAGTAACCAAGATAAAGATAAGGTAACCCAAGTTCACGGCATTGCTGGACTTGCCACAGGATGTTATGGGTACCAAAACTTGCACCCTCCACATCCGGATCGAAGAAGGTGTAGACAGGGGAAATGCCGTCCGGCAGCTCGTCAATGATACTGACCATGCGCAGCTGATCATTCTCATGAAACTCAACTAGTTTGGAATTGACGTTGCTTTGTAAGAGGAAATGACGGTACTGCTCATCACTATCACCGTCCATGTCACCCCCGCAATGACGATGTTCCTGGTAGCGCCGATAGAGCTCATAGTGATGCGGATTATAGTGCAGCTCATGCCGGGTCGCAGTCAATTGATGATGCCGTTTCCAAGTCCGACGCTGATTACGGTTAGGAGCAAATTCATCAATGATAATTCGCACTGACACACAGGCCCGACAGTGATCGCAATTAGGGCGATAGATGATGCTGCCACTACGGCGAAAACCGAGCTGCACCAGCTCAGCATAGGCACCCATATCAATCAGATGGGCGGGTGTTGCTACCTCAGAACGAGCAACTCTCTCCGACAGATAACTGCACGGATAAGATGCCGTGGTATAGAACTCTAGCCTCGATGGAGGGGGATTATTCAACCGGCTGATCATCGAAATGCCATTCTCCCCCCCGATCTGGGTGGCCTATCAGTTCAGCCAATCTCTGACTGAACTCTATGCGCGGGATTTCACGCGCTCCAAAGGACGCCAGATGAGCGGTCTTCATTTGACAATCAACCATACCGAATCCCCACCTCTGCAACTGTCTCATCATCTGTACAAATGCAATTTTGGATGCATTCGGCCTGTGGGAAAACATGGACTCACCAAAAAACATCCCCCCCTGACTCACCCCGTATAGCCCTCCCACCAGCTCATCGTCCATCCAGGTCTCGACTGAGTGGGCCAGTCCGATTTCATGTAGCACAGTGTAAGCTGAGATCATCTCGGGGTTTATCCAGGTGCCAGATTGGCCCTTGCGCGGTGCGGCACAAGCCTGCATGACCCGGCTGAATGCATGATCCACCCGGATCTCGTAATCTCGTTTCTTCAGAATCTTATTCAACGATCGAGAGACTCGAAGCTCACTAGGAAGTATCACCATACGTGGATCAGGGCTCCACCAAAGAATAGGCTCACCCTCATTAAACCAGGGGAAGATTCCGCTGCGATAGGCCTCAATCAAACGATCCGGTGAAAGCTCTCCTCCGGCTGCGAGCAGTCCATTAGGCGTAGCAAGCGCAGTCTCAAGCGGAGGGAAAGGCGCGTGAGGAACTAACCATGGGATCATTTAGTGATGAATTAATAGTCATTAATGGAATACCAGTTGCCCCTTAAAATGAAAAATGTGATGAATGAGTCCACACCTTTACAGTTTTACAAAGCACTCATTTGGCATTAAGATAAAATTTTGTGTATGATCCTAAATTACGACTACCGCTGCCTAGTCGTGATTAAAATCACATAAGAGACTGTTCCCCACGGGCATGATGCCACGAGTGGAGAGAAATGATAGACCGGCACGGAGAATCTGGCCATGCTGTGCCCACGAACTACAAGCTAGAAGCTACAAGCAAATATAAGAATAGCGAGCCTAGATGATTTTATCCCGTACAACTCAGTATGCCATTCAGGCGCTCATCTACATGGCGACACAGCCCCGTAGTGTAAAGATATTGAATCGTAACATTGCCGAAAGTCTAAGGGCACCCCCCACCTATCTGGCCAAGGTGCTACAGAACCTGTGCAGAGGAAATCTACTCTACTCATACCGCGGCAAGCAGGGCGGTTTCTGCCTGCAAGAAGACGGCGAGAAGATAACCTTGATGCAGATTGCCGTCATTACTGAAGGCCATGGATTCACTAAGGACTGCGTATTAGGACTTAAGGTTTGCAATGACGCTGTACCCTGCCCGATGCATAAACAGTGGTATCCCATCAAGCAAGAGATCGTTAAGCTACTAGAAAGCCAGACCCTGGATAACCTCTCTACCGCAGTAATAAGCGGCAAATATCAACTGACTGACCTACCCACGGCTCTTATGAGCGGGCTTAAGTCGCACGGGTAACTCCGCTTTATCCAGCCGGAAGGTTGGGTATAGATAACTATCCACCCCCTAGAGTTGCCTTCCCTAAGACTAGGGCTATACTGAAAAAGCTTCTAAGGCTATCCCGCGTGCGCTTTAGAAGGTGGCCTGAACGCAACCGCAAGATTTCCCAGCATGGCATTATCAACCAACCAGCTTGGCTAACGATTCAGATAGTCCAATATCATTTTTATTGACTTGTAGTAACAAAGTAATTTTGTGTTATTGTGGCCTAGTCATCAAATTTAATCTTAAGGGGAGAGACCATGAAAAATTTATTTATGATTATTGCAACACTATTTGCATTTACCGGCAGCGCCTACGCATATGTAAACATCAACACCGCCACCCAGGCTGAGCTTGAAACCCTGAAAAATTCAGGTATCACCTCCATCAAAGCCAAAGCGATCATTGAATATCGTAAGAAGGCAGGCGCTTTCACGTCAACTGAGCATATAGAAAGAGTCGAGGGCGTCAATAATATGACTGTCAATATGGAACAACTTCGCCGGGATATCACAATTTCAGGCCCCACCGTGCTAAAAACGGTTGCCCCTGCTAAATAGAGCAAGTCGGTCACAGTAGATGCCGCTCACAAAAGCCAGGGTGAGAATACCTGGCTGGCGGCCCTCCCGCTGAGAAATTTCGCCCATAAAAGCCCCCGTCTCAAACCCGGGGGTTTTTATTTGTACTCGTTCTTATGAAAAGATCAGATTCCCCTTAGAAATTGTGAAGAAACGGTAACCAGTCTAAAATAGCAAACATGCATCTAACTCGTCCATGCAAAGCATCAATCTGACTCACCATTTTCTGATCGCCATGCCCGCCATGGAAGATCCTTCATTTTCTAAGACCCTCACCTATATCTGCGAACACAACGAACAAGGCGCACTAGGATTGGTAGTCAACCGGCCCACTGACCTGATGTTGGAATCCATGTTTAATGAGCTTGGTATCCCCTTTAATAACCCTTCCATCAGAGGCTTGCCCGTGCTATTTGGCGGACCAGTACAGCTTGACCGCGGTTTCGTATTGCATCAACCAGTTGATGGCTGGCAATCCACCATGGCCGTAAATGAAGAGGTGAGCCTCACTACTTCTCTTGACATCCTGCAGGCTATCGCAGATGGAAGGGGCCCCAAACAGGTGCTCGTAACGTTGGGGTACTCAGGTTGGGCGCCTGGCCAACTTGACTACGAGCTGGCCCATAATGCTTGGCTCACCGTACCAGCATCACCAAGCATTATGTTCGAACTGCCGCCAGAAAAACGATTAGCTGCAGCGATGGATTTACTGGGAGTTAACTTCTCCAGCCTATCCAATGAGGTAGGTCATTCGTGAAGACTGCATTCATCGTTGAGCGACTGTCTCATGGGGAGTACGGTCTATCAGCTCTCGACATCTATGTCTCATAAGACTCTTATGGGGACAGTGATGGCATTCGATTTCGGTGAGAAGAACATCGGCGTAGCGATCGGCGAGATGCAACTCCGGTTAGCACATCCTCTTGCCACAGTGAATGATGTACATACCGAGCGCCGTTTTGATAGCATCGCCTTACTGATCGATGAATGGAAGCCGGTACTGCTGGTGGTTGGATTACCCACCCACGCTGACGGGACTGAGCACGAACTCACCCGTCTGAGCCAACGATTCGCACGTCGCCTTAAGGGACGGTTCGACATCAAGACTGAGCTAGTGGATGAGCGTTATACTTCCATTACCGCCGGTGTAGCGCTGCGAGAGTCTGGCATCAGGGGGAAAAAACAAAATCCGCTATTAGACCAAGTGGCGGCGCAGCAGATTCTGCAATCTTATTTCGATGGACACTATGCAACTGCCTGACGCAGAAATATTACTCACACACCTGATCGGGGAGATACAACCCGAGATTTCAGGCAGCACTGCCTTGGTGGGGATCTATACTGGCGGGGTATGGCTGGCGGAACGGATGCATCAGAGTCTAGGGATCAGGCTCCCGTTGGGAACGCTGGATGTTTCATTCTATCGAGATGATTTTGATCAGATCGGACTCCACCCTAAGGTCAAGCCTTCGGACATCCCTTTCGAGGTGGAAGGGAGCCACATCATCCTAGTGGATGACGTACTCTACACCGGTCGTACTATCCGCGCCGCCATCAACGAGCTATTTGATTACGGCCGGCCGGCTAGCATCCGCCTTGCTACATTGGTAGACCGCGGTGGGCGGGAAATGCCCATCACTGCTCAGTTTGTGGGGGCAACGATTGTCTTACCAGAAGAAAAGATGTTGGCCTTGGAGCAGGGGAATGACGGAAGATTGAGCCTGAGCCTGTACAACAAGAACCCCGTAGAACAATGAATAAAAATCCACAACTAAATAAGCATGGTGAGCTACAACACCTCCTCACCACCGAGGGGCTCCCGTCTCCCATTCTGCTGAATATACTCGATACTGCTGAATCCTTTGTCGGCGTCACCGAACGAGATATCAAAAAGGTCCCGCTACTGCGCGGAAAATCCATATTCAATCTCTTCTTTGAGCCGAGCACTCGTACCCAAACCACCTTTGAAATCGCAGCCAAACGACTGTCAGCAGATGTGGTCAATCTCAATATTGCTGCATCTTCCCAGTCCAAGGGAGAAACACTTCTGGACACGGTGGATAATCTCTCGGCCATGCATGCGGATATGTTTATCGTACGACACTCGCAAAGTGGTGCAGCACACCTAATAGCACGTCATGTACGACCTGAGATTCATGTCATCAATGCCGGCGATGGGCGCCACGCTCACCCCACTCAGGCATTACTTGATATGTTCACTATCCGTCACTACAAACGTGACTTTAATAATCTACGCGTAGCTATCGTTGGAGATATCCTGCACTCACGAGTAGCGCGCTCTCAGATTCATGCCCTGACCACGCTTGGGGTGCCAGAGATCCGCGTCATTGCACCCAAGACCTTGCTGCCTAACAAGGTTGAGCGTTTGGGAGTGCATGTCTACCATGACATGGAACAGGGGTTAAAAGATATCGATGTGCTATTGATGCTGCGCTTACAAAATGAAAGGATGTTAGGTGCAAGCCTCCCGAGCTCTGAGGAGTATTTCAAGTACTACGGATTGACTCAGGAGAAGTTATCACTTGCCAAGCAGGATGCCATCGTTCTGCACCCCGGCCCGATGAATCGAGGCATCGAAATTGATTCTGCGGTGGCCGATGGAGAACAGTCGGTGATACTGCCTCAAGTGACATTCGGTATTGCCGTAAGAATGGCAGTGATGTCGATCCTGACGGGGAACTGAAGAGCTATATGAAAATTCAGATTAAGAATGGACACCTGATCGACCCTAAGAACGGGATTGATGCTGTGATGGACGTGTTCATCGCCGCCGGTAAGATTGTTGCTATCGGCTCAGCACCGAACAACTTTCAGACTAATCACGTGATAGATGCTGAAGGATTGGTGGTATGCCCTGGCCTGGTGGATTTATCGGCACGACTACGTGAGCCCGGATACGAATACAAGGCCACTCTTGAGTCTGAAATGGATGCAGCGGTAGCGGGAGGAATCACGAGCCTTGCATGCCCGCCCGACACCGACCCGCCACTCGATGAGCCGGGTCTGGTGGAGATGCTCAAACACCGAGCACGGAGCCTGAACCAGGCCCGGGTCTATCCCATTGGCGCCCTGACTCAAGGGCTAAAGGGGAAACACCTAACCGAAATGGCTGAGCTTAGAGATGCGGGTTGTGTCGCTTTTGGTCAGTCGGATGCGCCCCTCACTGATACGCTGGTAATGATGCAGTCGATGCAGTATGCCGCCACCTTCGGCTTTGGGGTATGGCTGCGACCTCAGGATATGAGCCTCTCCAATAACGGAGTGGCGCACGATGGTGAAGTGGCGACCCGGTTGGGACTGCCACCAATCCCTGTGTGTGCAGAAACGATTGCGCTATCGAATATCATAATGCTGGCAAGAGAAACCGGTGCTAAGGTACACCTGTGCCGACTATCCAGCGCTGAAGGGGTCTCCATGGTCCGGGCGGCCAAGAAGCAGGGTATGTCCATCACCTGCGATGTTGCGATCAATCATATGCATCTCTCCGAGATGGATATCGGCTTCTTTGATTCAAATTGTCATCTTGTACCGCCGCTACGCGGACTGAGTGATCGAGATGCGCTACGTGCGGGCCTGATGGACGGTACCATAGATGCAGTCTGTTCAGACCACACACCGGTGGATGAGGATGCTAAGCTACTGCCTTTCGGCGAAGCTGAGGTCGGTGCTACTGGTCTAGAATTGCTACTGCCGCTTACTCTAAAGTGGGCCCTAGAAATGAGATTGCCGCTGTCTACAGCCATCGCCAAGATTACCGTAGAGCCTTCAAAAATACTGGGTGTAGATACCGGTCATCTCTCCCCCGCTACCGCCGCTGATTTGTGTATTTTTGATCCAAACCAATACTGGAAGGTGGAGCCTGCCGCACTTAAAAGCCAAGGGAAAAATACACCATTCTTAGGAATGGAGTTACAGGGCAGGGTGAAATATACTCTGGTCGATGGCAGCATCGTATATGAACGTTAGTCACTGGTTGTAATGTCTATCTGTTTCTCCCATCTCAAATAGTCAAAATCGCCTTCCCCATAGGACAGTATGATCAATCCCCTGCTTGATTTCTCCGGGCTACCGTGCTTTGCGGATATCCGTACCGAACACATCACCCCTGCAATAAAACAACTAATTAGCTCTGGCCGCACAGCAACCGAACGAGTACGCAACGATAGCGTTGCCCCGACATGGCAAAACTTTGTTCTACCGATGGAGGATGAGAATGAGCGCTTATCACGAGCCTGGGGACAGGTATCTCACTTGAATGCCGTGATGAACAGCCCAGAACTGAGAGATGTGTACAACACCAATCTGCCACTGATCACCCAGTACTTCGCTGAACTGGCACAAGACCAAGTACTCTTCGAGAAATTCAAGCAACTCCGCAATAGTCTAGAATTTGACCGACTAGACCGTGCCCGCAAAAAGATAGTTGAAAATGAGTTGCGAGACTCTCGTCTGGGTGGGGCAGAGTTATCATCCGAAAAAAAGGAACGCTTTCTCCGCATTCAGGAAGAGTTGTCTGCCCTCTGCGCCAGATTCAGTGACAATCTATTAGATGCAACTAATAGCTTTTCGCTGATTATCGACAACCCAGATGAAGTATCCGGCATTCCGGATGATGTACTACAAACGGCCCACGAGATCGCGGAAGATGACGTCACTCCCTCCGCGGCGCAGCAAGATAAAGAACAGAATCAAAATCACACGGAAGTTAAAGGTGTTACTCCAGTGAAAGACCGCTGGAAGTTCACACTTCATGCACCCTCCTATCAACCCATTATGCAGTATGCCGACTCACGAGAACTTCGTGAGAAGATGTACCGAGCCTACTCGACCCGCGCTAGTGAGATCGGCATAACCGCCCCCATCAATGACGGGGCGGATTGGGACAATACCCCGCTCATTGTTAGAATCCTCACGTTGCACCAAGAGGAGGCACGGTTACTTGGATTTAACTGCTATGCTGAAGTATCTCTGGCAACGAAGATGGCCACCACTCCCGAACAGGTACTGGACTTCCTCAGCGAACTTGCTGCCAAGGCTCGACCTTATGCCGAGAGAGACCTGAAAGAGTTACGTCAGTTTGCTGCGAACAAGCTGGGGTTACAAAATCTAGAGTCATGGGACCTGGCCTATGCCAGTGAAAAATTACGCCTTGAACGCTACGCATTCTCCGACCAAGAAGTGAAACAGTACTTCCCGGAAGACAAGGTCTTGCCGGGCATGTTCAAGTTGGTAGAAAGTCTTTACGACATTACCATTGTACCTGCAGAAGAATCCTCTGGCATTCAGCTCTGGCACCCTGATGTAAAATTTTTCAATATCAGTGACGCTGAAGGGAGATTGATCGGTCAATTCTACATCGACCTCTATGCACGCCCCAGCAAGCGCGGTGGTGCGTGGATGGACGATGCCATCTCCCGTCGCCGCATTAGACTTGAAGGAAGCGACGATCATCATGTACAAGTACCGGTGGCCTACCTCACTTGTAATTTTGCTGCACCCGTCAATCTCAATGGCCAGATACGCCCGGCGCTATTCACCCATTATGAGGTCATAACCTTATTCCACGAGTTTGGCCATGGACTACACCACCTGCTCACCCGGATAGAGGATCTTGGTGTATCGGGCATTAATGGAGTGGAATGGGATGCAGTGGAGCTGCCCAGCCAGTTCATGGAGAACTTCTGCTGGGAATGGGATGTTCTGACCAATATGACCCAACACATAACGAGTGCAGAACCGCTACCTCGGGAATTATTCGACAAGATGGTGGCTGCTAAAAATTTCCAGAGCGGGCTCCAGACTCTACGCCAGATCGAGTTTTCTCTGTTCGATATGCACCTCCACTTCGACTTTGACCCCAGTGGTGAAAGAACTGTGCTACAGCTACTGGATAAAATCCGTAAGGAGGTCGCAGTCATCTCTCCCCCAGAATTTAATCGTTTTCCTAACAGCTTCTCGCATATCTTTGCGGGGGGCTATGCAGCGGGTTACTACAGTTACAAGTGGGCAGAGGTATTATCTGCCGATGCTTACAGTCTGTTTGAAGAAGATAGTCTGGGCGGAGTGCCCAATGCTCAAACCGGTGCTCGCTTTCGCGATGAAATTCTTGCCGTAGGCGGAAGCCGGTCGGCATTGGAGTCGTTTATTGCATTCCGTGGACGTGAACCAAAGATCGACGCACTTCTAAGACACAGCGGCATGGCCGATGCGCGTACCTAACAGCCCGTTCTTGGTATGTTCTGTAAGGATTTCAATAGCCTGATAACTAAATGGCACTATTGAAAGTATTGCCACCATCAACTACCATTAATCTAATGCTTCCCTTCAACACATTTTTTAGATAGGATGTAGATAATTCACTATCAATTGACCCTCTGTAACTACCCTATCCTGACCGACCCTGATATAGCATTACCGATAGACCAAGCTTCTAACCCATCTACCATTAACAACTATAACGTTTACATGAGGATTCTATGAGTGAGCATATCCATTACGTCTCCGACGGAACATTTGAAACCGAAGTGTTGCAATCTGCCGTGCCTGTCCTCGTTGACTACTGGGCAGAGTGGTGTGGGCCATGCAAGATGATTGCCCCCATCCTGGATGAGATAGCGAGGGAATATGCTGGTCGCCTTAAGGTGGCTAAGCTCAATATCGACGAGAATCAAGCAACTCCACTTAAATATGGGATCCGTGGCATCCCCACACTGATGCTACTCAAGAACGGCAATATTGAAGCAACTAAAGTCGGCGCCTTGTCCAAATCTCAGTTGACAGCATTTATTGACAGCCATATCTAAACCCGCTAACCTTATAAACAGATATCCTCTTGAAGCGGGATAATAATAGAGTTGCCGCTTCTAGTCCCTGTCTCACCCCATCAGTAACTCCCTCAACCGCTCTCTAAAGTTTTACACCCTACGTTCTTCCACCTTTCCACCTGCGAGTTCCCGCCCATGCATCTATCAGACCTTAAGAACCTCCATGTCACCGAACTGGTCGATATGGCCATTACCAATGAAATCGACGGTGCCAACCGGCTACGTAAACAGGATCTGATTTTTGCTTTACTGAAAAATCAGGCTCGCAAGGGGGAAAGTATCTTTGGCGAGGGCACGCTAGAAGTCTTACAGGATGGTTTTGGTTTCCTCCGATCACCGGACACTTCATACCTAGCAGGACCAGATGATATCTACGTCTCACCCAGCCAGATCCGGCGATTCAATCTCCATACCGGCGATTCAATAGATGGGGAGATACGTACCCCAAAGGATGGTGAACGCTACTTCGCACTGGTGAAGGTAGACAAGGTCAATGGCGAACCCCCAGAAAATTCAAAACACAAGATCCTGTTTGAAAATCTCACCCCGCTATTCCCCACCAAACGACTGCAACTTGAACGCAATATCAAGGCCGAGGAAAACATCACCGGCCGCATCATTGACCTGATAGCACCCATCGGCAAGGGACAGCGCGGTCTACTGGTAGCGAGCCCAAAATCTGGGAAGACGGTGATGTTGCAGAATATAGCGCACGCCATTGCAGCCAATCACCCAGAAACTATACTGATGGTGCTACTGATAGATGAACGTCCAGAGGAGGTGACCGAGATGATCCGCTCGGTCAGGGGAGAAGTCATCTCTTCCACCTTCGATGAGCCTGCGGTACGTCATGTTCAGGTAGCAGACATGGTGATTGAAAAAGCCAAACGCTTGGTAGAGCACAAGAAGGATGTGGTGATACTGCTGGACTCAATCACCCGTCTAGCACGGGCATACAATACAGTGGTTCCGGCATCAGGTAAGGTGCTGACTGGGGGCGTTGATGCCAATGCACTACAACGTCCAAAAAGGTTTTTTGGTGCCGCCCGCAATATTGAAGAGGGCGGCTCACTCACCATCATCGCAACTGCACTGGTCGATACCGGTTCACGGATGGATGATGTGATCTATGAAGAGTTCAAGGGTACCGGCAATATGGAAATCCATCTCGACCGGCGCATGGCAGAGAAACGTACCTACCCGGCCATCAATGTCAATCGATCTGGTACACGTAAGGAAGAGTTATTAATCAAATCAGATGATCTACAAAAGATTTGGATATTGCGCAAGCTTCTCTACCCGATGGACGACATGGACGCGATGGAATTCCTGCTCGATAAGATTAAGGCTACAAAAAGTAATGCGGACTTTTTCGATTCGATGCGACGCGTCTAGTTACTGCCTACACTAGCAACTCGTTACGCTGATGCCGATGCCATAGTTGCAACCCCTTCCAGATTAAAGGATAATGTTCTCTTTTGCGCTCTGCAATTCGCTGGGCGGGAGCAGATCAAGGATAAAAGTCATGAAAGCAGAAATTCACCCAAGTTATCAGGAAATCACCGTGACATGTAGTTGTGGCAATACTTTCCAGACCCGTTCCACGATGAGCAAACCGTTGCATGTTGAGGTATGCTCAAACTGCCACCCATTCTATACCGGCAAACAAAAAATCGTGGACACCGCAGGACGGGTTGAGAAGTTCCGCCAGAAATATGGCAAGAAATCGGAAGGTCAGGCAGCCGTCTGAAGAATTTTTTTAGGCCCTCATGGAAAGGCAGCTGCGGGCTGCCTTTTTTATTGTCAACGAATCGAATGATGCCATGCAATTCTCCATTGCACTCCGACTAACTGCCCTCCTCGTCAGCTTACTTCTACTGTCTGGTTGCGCAGTTAATCCGGTTACTGGCAGACAGAATTTCACCCTCATGTCGGAAGCAAAGGAGGTGAGCACCGGTCGGCAAGCTGATGCTGGCATCCGCAAGGAGTACGGTGTCTACAACTCACCCACTCTGCAGTCTTATGTCAAAAAGATTGGGCAGAAGCTCGCAAAGAAAAGTCATCGCCCCAGCCTTAACTATCAATTTACCGTAGTCGATAGCCCTGAAGTAAATGCTTTTGCTCTTCCCGGCGGATATGTCTACATAACCCGCGGCATCATCTCTTATCTCAACTCAGAAGCAGAGCTCGCTGCGGTTCTGGGGCATGAGATTGGTCATGTCACAGCACGTCATGGGGTACAGCAATACACCGCCGCTACCGCAGCAAATGTAGGTACGGTGGTCCTGGGTATTCTGCTATCTCAATACATTGGCCCGGCTGGGAGTCAGCTCGGGCAGAGCGCTCTTAGCGTAATGGGTAACGCGATTCTCTCAGGCTATGGCCGCGAACATGAACTGGAAGCTGACCGTCTCGGTGCTGAGTATCTGGCACGCAGTGGCTATGACCCTCAAGCAATGATCAAGGTCATCAGCATACTTAAGAATCAGGAGCTATTTGATATTGAAGTCGCTAACCAGGAGGGACGGGAACCTCGTCGCTATCATGGAATTTTCGCCAGCCACCCAGACAATGACACCCGATTGCACGAAGTCATTGATGAGGCCAAACAATTCGCCTTAGTAAATGCAGCCGATAACCGTGCCGAGTTTCTGCATCAGACTGAGGGTATGGCTTATGGGGAAAGCTCTGCTTACGGAATCATACGAGAGAATACATTTCAGCATGGGGAACTTGGATTCGGCGTGACATTCCCTCCAAGTTGGCACATCCGCAATCAGCAGGACAAGGTACAGGCGACTAGCCCGCAAGGTGAAGCATTGATGGAACTGACCCTGATTGATAATCCGCGCGGATCACCGGCTGACTTTGCCCGTCAGCATTTTCAAGTAGGAGCCTCCGACGAAGTTTTAGCTATCAATATCAAAGGCCTCCCTGCCGCGATACTCACATCTGCAACGCATGACGGCAGACCCTTCATGGCAGGTGTATTTTACTATAATGGACAGGCATTCATCCTGACGGGGGTCGGCGCTTCTCTCGCCATATTCGATCAACACCATGCCGAGATTAACGATGCGATCAGAAGCTTCCACGCATTAACTGCAGCCGAACGAAGATCCATCAAACCACTTGCAATCAGAACCATCACCGCTAGAAAAGGTTTGAGCTACGCTGAACTTGCAAGCCAATCGCCGCTGGGCACGAATGCAGCAAACTATCTACGACTGATCAATGGACAGTATCCAGACGGTGAACCGGTAACCGGCCAGATAATCAAGATCATCAAGTGAATCTTATTATGTGATCGTCACGTCGGGTGATAGATACACATCCTGAATCGCTTTCAGCGACTTCACCCCTTCTGAAAATGGTTTCTGCAAAGCCTTACGCCCTGAAATTAGTCCCATCCAACCGGCACGTTTATTGATGCCGGCGGTACTCACCGACTGATGCAGATTATCCTTGCCAGACTCACCTTCAGAATTAATCATTCCGATTCGTCCCATATAGCAGTATCAGCCTCATCCCCAAACATTGCGCAAATTTCAGTCATCTTCCACCTCTTTACACTTATGAAATCTGAATTTTCATAGTAGTTGATGAAACTGACCTTAGCTACATATTTGCGCCAAAAGGGGGTGATCAGTGATCACTCCATCAATACCCGCATCACGGCAGTGCTGGTGCTCGGATTGCGTCACAGGGCCATAGACAAAGTTTCGAAAACCATCTGCAGTGGCCTGCTTTAATAAGAGTTCATCCAATACGTTGTAATCCCAGACGATATGATCAATCCTTGGACTCCCTTCACAATTAGCCAGTAAGGAGTCAAGAGTCTGAGGCCGATGTGCCACCAGCAAACCGCACTCCATCTGGAGGGATGCTGCGCAGACTGAAACCACATCATGTCGGAATGAGGTGATGAGAATTCGATGTCCAACCTGATACCTTTTCAATACACCAATCACTAGGTCCAATGACTGGGTGGTCTTGATCTCAATATTCCACAAAATACCGGGGAAGCACTCTAAAGCCTCATCCAGAGTCGGTACCTTGTGACCAAACACTTGTTCGATCTCATCACGAGTAAGGTCTGCTACCGCGTGCCCAGATGCAATCACCCGATCATGCACCAGGACCGGTTGGCCGTCATGGCTGATCCGTACATCAGTCTCAATCCCATTAACTCCGAGTGTTATCGCCGCCTCGAACCCAGCCATAGTATTTTCTGGAACTGAGGCGTGAAACCCTCGGTGAGCAATTACCAGCATAATCTTCTCCTTCTCATCAAACTGTAACGTGTATCCGTCGCGATCTGAAGTAATGGCTATCGTCGTAGTAGCTCTCGTTTAAGTTGTCTTCTGACCAACCGGGATAACCTAGAAGCGGTACCGGCGACAAAGTAAAGTTTCCCACTTTCCCGCTGGATAATAAATCCTCAAGCATCGAATCAATCATAGCAAGCTGCACTGCCAGGGATTGATTAAAAAAGTCCCGCTCTACTGAAAGGATGACACCTTTTCCTGTCATGCCCGCGTATGGTTTTAACGATTTCTCATAAAGCCCATGACCAAAAAGAAAGAACCTCATATGATTGCACACCGCCTTGCGCTGCTTCCAGAATAACTGCTTCCATTCGAAATCTTGTAGAAGATTACATAGCCCCGCATCACTGCTCACAACGACCACCCCAGACTCGTCAAACATTGTTGCCGCATCACGCAGTGTGCCTCGTTGCTTTTTATCATTACCGTATTCCTGCAGCAATGCCTGATAGTGCAACCGGTTAAGTTCTGCCTTTGAACGGGAAAAGGTGAGCCATACCAGCGCATTAAATAGATCATGCCAGTTATTTGGGCGGGTCTGGACCTCTCCAGAGAGATAGATACGAGGCTCGTACTATTGGGAAAATTCTTGGGGTGCGGCACTCTGAGGAACAAAGTGAATCAACTTCCCGGAGTAGGTCATGGGCTTTACGGCAGCGCTATTCCGCAAGCGCTCCAAAACTGAGATATCAGGCCAACCGTGAAGGTGCTCAAAACCTTGTGAGACGGGACTCAGCGGCATGAACATTGGTGAAATCCGAAAAAAATAAGGTATCCAGCCGAGCGAACTCACTTGGCAATACCCTCTTCAAAAGAGCGCAACCTGGCTGTAAGACAAATACAGATAATAGTCGAGATAGCTGCGATGATTCCTACAATACCAAATTGCGTCAGCTCACCTTCAGCCGATTTCCCCATAATCGATCCCGCCATCAAGGAGGCGCATCCTGCGGAAATCTGTTGCACTGAGGAATTGAAACTCATAAAACTACCCCTTAACCTTGGCTCCACACTGGAAATTATCAAGGCCATCGCTGGCACAAAACGTCCCGAGACAAAAATCATGAATAGCGTAGTCGTAGCAATTGCTAGAACTACCGGTACCTTTGTCATGTGTGTGACCAGCAGAATTGGCACGATAGAGATGACTGCAATGATGCCAAACACCTTGCGCTTACCGTGACGATCAGAATATTTGCCGATCAAGCGCACGGTAAAAAATGTTGCCAAGCCGCCTGAAAAATAAAGATACGGGAGGTCTGTTTCTGTCAGTCCGACATTCGCTACCATATAGAGACTAATGAAGGGGATTACTGAGAAGCCAGCGAACATCAGCATAATTATTAAAGCGAATGCATTTAGATGATTACAATTTGAGAAGATCGTCTTCAGCTGATTCAATGGGTCACTTTCACGATAGTGCTCAAGATGACCACGCAATGGTGGCAGTACCAAAAAAGTGGCGATGACCGTCATGACACCTAACGCAGTTAGAAAAAAGAATGGTGCGCGCCAATCTGAAAAATTGGAAAGAAATAATCCGATCGGCAACCCCACCACCGCTGCTAACGAAAAGGCTGACATTACCGTGCCGGTGGCAGCACCGCGGCGATATTCTGGAATGATGTCCCCTACGATAGAAAATACCATTGCACCCATCACTCCACCAAACGCCCCCGCTACTGCTCTCGCTACCAGCAACATTGAATAGCTCGGTGCCAATGCACAAAACAGTGTGGCGCCAGAAAATCCGACACACAGGACAATCAAAACTGCCTTACGGTCAAACCGATCAATCACAAGGGCAGCAAAGAAACCGCATACCCCTGCACTAAATGTATAAATCGACACCAGAAATCCGAACTGTGGTGGAGTAATCTGAAATACGCGCATGAACTGAGGGCCCAGCGGCATCATGATCATGAAGTCCATGATATGGATGAAATGCACCGCCACTAGAATCGCTAGAACTGACCATTCGTGCGGAGGGGTCTGATGCGGAATTGCACCGCACTCCATCATTTCAGAGCTGTCACCCGCTTGAAGAATATCTTCGGTATTTTGCACTTTTAGCCTCTATTCAGTGCGAACTGGTCCGGTGAGGTTCATCTACACCGCACTCGCCCTAAATTATAAAGCGGCACCGTGTTCTCGCCAATGAAATCCCCAAACGCAGGGACCCATGTCTATAATGGCAATTATCTAGTCATCAGGTGAGAAAATGAATCTTGATCGAGTAAATTCTGGCCGTGATCTTCCCAACGATATCAACGTCATCATCGAGATACCGATGAATGCAGATCCCATCAAATATGAAGTGGACAAGGAAACTGGTGCCATGTTTGTGGATCGTTTCATGTCCACATCGATGCATTACCCATGTAACTATGGCTATATTCCACACACACTGTCGGATGATGGTGATCCTGTTGATGTTCTAGTTCTTTCGCCGGTGCCGCTGATCTCTGGCGTCGTGGTCCGTTGCCGGGCGTTGGGTATGTTAAAGATGACTGATGAGGCCGGTGAGGATGCCAAAATTCTAGCGATACCGATCGACAAACTTTGTAGTCTCTATCAAAAAAATAAATCGTACAAAGACCTCCCGGAACTAGTGCTCTCGCAAATTGCACATTTCTTTGCACATTACAAAGATTTGGAACCTGGCAAGTGGGTCGAGATAGTCGGCTGGGCTTCGGTCAAAGATGCCAATGCTGAAATTATGGCAGGGGTAAAACGCTATAAAGAAACCAAGAAGAAACCGATGTTCTAAGTTTTTTAAAAGATCCTTACACTCGAACTGAGCTTATAAAAAGATACAAAATAACATTCAGAGCACCCAAGACACCCGCTCCATCTCCACCCTAATGACTAATTAGCAGTTACAGTCGCGTCTGTGAAGATCTCATACTCCCTAGCAATGTCATGACCACCTCCCTTACTCGCCAGTGGGCATTGTTCGGAGGGCCCGTGCTCGCACTGGCAGTTGCAATGGCCATGAACTCGTTTGGATGGGAATCCAAGGCAAGCTGGACCGGAGCTGTCGCTATTCTGTGCGTAGTTTGGTGGGTCTTCGAGCCCATCCCTATTCCCGCGACCTCCATCATTCCTCTGGCAGTATTCCCGCTCGCTGGAGCTCTTCCGCAGGAGAAAATTGCCAGCGCCTACGGGAGCGATCTAATTCTTCTGTTGCTAGGTGGTTTCATCATCTCTACCGCTATGGAACGCTCCGGTGCGCACCGACGAATTGCCTTAGGCATGGTGAGTCTGGTAGGTGGGCACACCAGCCGTCGCATCGTATTAGGATTCATGTGCGCAAGTGCCGCGCTAAGCATGTGGATATCAAATACGGCAACAGCACTCATGATGTTGCCGATCGCACTGGCAGTGCTAGAACGAAGCCAAGATAAAAAATTAGCTGTACCACTCCTACTAGCGATCGCCTACGGGTGTAGCATCGGTGGCCTGGGAACGCCAATCGGCACCCCTCCAAATCTAGTATTCATGCAGCAGTATCAGATATTCACCGGGAACGCGATCGGATTTACACAGTGGATGAGCTGGGGATTGCCAACTGTTTTGCTAATGCTCCCGCTTGCGGGTTTGTGGCTGACTCGGAACCTGAACTTCCATGGTGAGTTGGTTATTCCACCACCCGGCGCCTGGCGTCCAGAAGAGAGGCGGGTGCTCGTCATCTTTGGGCTTACGATCCTCGCCTGGATGACACGTATTGAACCCTTCGGGGGATGGAGCACTTGGCTCAATCTAAAAAGTGCAAACGATGCTGCGGTCGCATTAATCGCCGTAGTCATCATGTTTCTGGTTCCCAACGGGCGTGGTGGAAGACTTCTAGATTGGGAGACTGCGGAAAAAATACCGTGGGGCATACTCATTCTTTTTGCAGCTGGCATTGCAATCGCGCATGCTTTTGTTGAGTCTGGTATCTCGAGCTTCATCGGCGGTCAGTTGACAGTTCTGGCAAGACTGCACCCACTGATCATTATCGGAGCCATCGCTCTGGTAGTAACATTTCTTACCGAGACAACCAGCAATACCGCGACCACTGTTCTATTGATGCCGATTCTTGCAACGGCCGGCGTTGCAGCTGGAGTCGATCCTAGTCTGATGATGGTACCTGCTGCCATGAGCGCGAGTCTCGCATTCATGCTGCCGGTTGCAACTGCACCCAATGCGATTATCTTCAGCACTGGAAAGGTGCCTATTACTGAAATGGCACGCGAGGGTCTGGCTCTTAACTTTATTGGCGCTGCAGTCATTACCGTGGTCTGTTATTTTATAGTTGCATAGCAAGTGTCTGCACCCTCTGATATGTCGCGAGTTTTTAGACTTGTCCGGTTCTGAAGCACATGAATTGTCCGCTTTTATGTCGTCAGTTGGAAGCTGTGAAGTAGGCACTTCCAATCGACGATGGCATGCCTGGCGGACTGATCAGGCAG
>Ga0209553_1000045_pt1 | contig 54352 bp, 40 predicted proteins | sample LauGreFBDMM110DN_2_FD_188217 | JGI IMG/M metagenome (GOLD analysis project Ga0209553, IMG submission 188217) | Freshwater lake microbial communities from Lake Michigan, USA - Fa13.BD.MM110.DN (SPAdes) (version 2) | ecosystem: Environmental > Aquatic > Freshwater > Lake | place: Lake Michigan...
AAGAACTGTTTTTAGCTGAGCCATGGTGACATGGCGATCGACCATCAGACCTTCCATCTGATGAAACATGCAGGAATGAGTCGCATCGATCGTATCCGGGCGATACACACGACCGAGAGACACGATCCGTACCGGTGGCTGAGTATTTTCCATTGTCCGGATCTGCACGGTCGATGTCTGACTGCGCAACAGGACTGGTCCCCCGGCGGCGACGGATGCACAGGCCACGTAAAAATTATCCAGCGGATCGCGAGCTGGATGATCTTCAGGAATATTCAATGCTTCAAAGTTATGACGTTCGTCTTCGATCTCAGGACCATCGACGACAGTGAACCCAAATCGGCCCATCAATTCACGGAACTCGGTCATCACCTGCGTGATAGGATGCAGATGGCCAATCCGAGGTCGCTCGCCGGGCAGAGTTACGTCGAAATCTAACGCAGCTTTTGTGGTCTGCGACTTCAACTGCTCAGCGCGCATATCCAACGCGGCTGACACACTGGTGCGGACTTCATTGAAGCGTTTCCCGACGGCCGGCTTTTGTTCAGGCGTCGCTGTTCCAACAAGCTTCTGCAACTCGCGAACTCGGCCATTCTTTTGACCCATGAATTCGACGCGGACTTTTTCCAAGGTGTCCGCATCGGTGGTGCTAGCCACGGACTGGAGAGCAGAGGTTTCAAACTCGTTGAAAGCATTCAGGATGTCCATGCGGTACTCGCGGATCAATAAAAACGGTAACCGTGCACACCTCAGAACGAATCCTGCGCAAGCAACCACAGATAAACACAGATTCACACGGATAGAAATCAACAGTCAATCTGTGTTCATCCGTGTCCATCTGTGGTTTAGACTGTCATTGTCGGAATGTCGTGAACGGTCACTAAAAACGGGCGACGCCTGCCATAAAGCAAGCTCGCCCGATTCAGAAATTCAATGGTGCTGACGTTCGATCAGGCAGCAGCGACTGCGCTGCGAGCCTTTTTGGCGATATCTACGATCTCAGTAAACACTTCTGGATTGGAGATTGCCAGTTCACTCAACTGCTTGCGATTCAGTCCACAGTTGGCCAACAACAGACCATTCATGAAGACGGAATATGAAACTCCCTGCTCACGCACAGCGGCGGAGATGCGAGTGATCCACAGGGCGCGAAACTCACGCTTGCGGGTCCGCCGGTCGCGAGTCGCAAAGGCGCGAGCACGGACAAGAGTTTCCTTGACCGTCCGCAGCAACTTGCTGCGACCACCTACGTTGCCCCGTGCTTCCTTGAACAGACGCTTTTTTGAACGGTGACGGGCTTTACCGAGGCGAACACGCATTTGACCGGACCTTCAAACCAAACTAAGCAGAACCAAAGTTAAATATTTTTCCGACTGAGTGCTCACATCGCAATCAGCTTGCAACGATCTAACGTTGCTTTACATTCCCGGAGCCATCGCCGCTGCGATCAACTTCGCTTCCGCCCCAATAACCATGTTGTCATTTCGCATTTGACGGGTACGCTTGCCACCTTTGTGGCTGAGAAAGTGGCCGCGATTCGCGTTGCGATGCGTCACCTTGCCGGACGCAGTCACCTTGAATCGACGTTTCATTCCCTTATGGGTCTTTTGTTTTGGCATTTTTAAATCTCCGCAACGTCAGCCAGACGATGTCTTGTCGGCATGGAGACTGGACGTTTGTATATATTTCCTATGGAAAGAGCCGGGGAGTATAACGACATGGACTCCGGCTTGTAAAGCAGCATACCAATGGTTCAGAAACAATTTTCTTGCTGAGAAAGTGAGTTGAATTCACAGGGGATCAATCGGGGGTGTATCGGCTGAACGGGGCGTGTTTCCGCAGCGAATCTTCGACAGTTCTCCGTGCTGTTGGGACTGTGGTGCCTCAGAATCAAGAAACATATGGTAATTCTATGGACGAAAAAATGGGTTCAGATGTTTCCTCCGCGTGGCTTCACCCACGGTCACGGGAGGCGATGCTGGAGTTGATTCGCGGGATTGCCGGCCAGATTAGGGGGAAATTCAGGATCGAATTTGACCGGCCCCGCGCACGATAAATTTGTAGCTGGTTAGTTCGCGGAGGCCACAGGGGCCGCGGGCATGGAAGCGGTCGGTACTGATGCCGATTTCGGCACCCATCCCGAGTTCACCACCGTCATTGAACCGGGTGCTAGCGTTGATGACGACAGCAGCGGAATCGACTTCCGCTTCGAACTTCATCGACGCGGCCACACTATTTGTCACGATGGCATCTGTGTGAGCCGATCCGTAGTTGCGAATATGCACAATCGCCTGTTCGATCGAATCCACAATTCGCACGGACAGAATCAGATCCAGATGTTCGGTAGCATAGTCCTCATCCGTCGCCGCTTTCGCATTGGTGATCATTTTCAGACTCGCCGGACAACATCGCAGTTCCACATCCCTGCTTTGTAATTCCCTCGCAAGTCGGGGCCATAAAGTTGGTGCGGCAGCGCGGTGAATGAGGAGTGTTTCGGCAGCGTTGCAGACGCCCGGTCGATGACATTTGCTGTTGATCGTGATATCAACGGCCATCTGTTCGTCAGCGCTCGCATCCACGTACACATGACAGATGCCATCAAAATGTTTAATCACGGGCATTGTGGCTTCGCGGGCGACTCGTTCAATCAGCGACTTGCCCCCGCGTGGGATGGTGACGTCGATCAAATTTCCCATCGACAACAGGTGACCGACGATTGTGCGATCAGTGGATTCAACCAACTGAACCGCGTGGGGCGGCAGTCCTTCGGCAACCAGCGTCTTTGCAATGCCCGCCTGCAATGCCCGATTACTGTGAATGGCTTCGCTGCCGCCACGCAGAATGACAGCATTGCCGCTCTTCACGCATAACGCAGCAGCGTCGATCGTGACATTCGGCCGTGATTCGTAAATGAAGAACACAACGCCCAGGGGAACTCGGACACGACTGACAAATAACCCATTTGGGCGACGTTGGCCTTCGATGACTTCGCCGACAGGATCGGGCAAAGTGATAATATGTTCCACGGCGACGGCGAGCGTTTCGATGCGGTCCGGTGTCAGTTTCAGGCGATCGAGCAGCGCGCTGCTCAGACCGGACTGGAGACCAGCCTCCATGTCGAGGGCATTGGCAGCGACGATTGCATTCGTATCTTCGCGAAGCATGTGGGCGACCCGCTGCAGCCAAGCGTTTTTGCGACTCGCAGCAAGCGGAGCAAGTGCAGAAGCTGCGGCGCGGGCGTTCTCCGCAAGTTGTTGGGCATAAATCAGTGGTTCTAGCATCAGGATTCCGCGATCAGCGTGGCCATTGGCCAGGGTTTAAAAAATCGTAACCGTTCACGACGTTTCCAGCATGACAGTTTAAACCACAGATGGACACGGATGAACACAGATTGGCTGTTGATTTCTATCTGTGTGAATTTGTGTTCATCTGTGGTTGCTTGCGCAGGTTTCGTTCTGAGGCGTGAACAGTTTCAAAAAATCAAATGCCGCCGAGGATTTCGGCACGACCAACGCGGCCAATCGCGAGCAGATAGGCGGCCGTGCGGAGCGGAACTTTTTTTTCTTCGGCCAGCGCCCAGACGCGATCGAAGGCCCGTGTCAGCGTATTCTCCAGTTCCTCACGCACGCGCCGCAGGTCCCAACGGAAATACTGTTGATTCTGAACCCATTCAAAGTAACTCACCGTGACACCGCCGGCATTCGCAAGGATATCGGGGAGCACGAGGATTTCCCGTTTGCGAAAGAGGGCATCGGCTTCAGGCGTTGTCGGTCCATTGGCAGCTTCGATAATCATTTTCGCGCGCACGTCGTGGGCATTGTTTTCTGTCAGCACACCACCCAACGCAGCTGGAATGAGCACGTCCACATCGAGCAGCAGCAAGTCTTCGTTAGAAATCTTTTCCCCACCGGAAAATTCCGCAAGACTGCCTTTGGTTTTGACCCATTCTAAGGCCGCAGTCACATCCAGCCCCATGCGATTGAGAACACCGCCGCTGACATCAGAAATGGCGACAACCTTGCCGCCGGCTTTTGCGAGATACGCTGCCGTGAATGATCCCACGTTGCCAAATCCTTGGATCGCAATCGTCGCAGATTCGAGCGGGCGTTTGGTTTTGCGGAGCATCGCGAGGGTTAGCGTTCCGATGCCGCGCCCAGTGGCTTCTTCGCGCCCTTCGGCTCCGTAAAGTTCGAGAGGTTTTCCGGTGACACACGCCGGGCTGAAGCCGTGGAATTTTCCGTATTGATTCATGATCCACGCCATCGTTTGAGAATTCGTGCCCATGTCCGGCGCCGGAATATCTTTATCAGGGCCGAACAGATCGTGCAGTTCATCGACGAAGCGGCGTGTCAGTCGTTCAAGTTCGTCGATCGACATTTCTTTGACGTTGACGCTAATCCCGCCTTTCGCCCCGCCATAGGGAATATCGACGACAGCCGTTTTCCAGGTCATCAGCGATGCCAAGGCCAGCACTTCATCGGCGTTGACTTCATGATGATAACGCAAACCACCCTTCATCGGGCCTCGCGCGCTGTTGTGCTGCATGCGATAACCGACGAACGTGGCAATTTCTCCGTTGTCGCGTTTGATCGGCACTTGAACTTTGATTTCCCGTTCCGGAGTCATCAACAGGGTTCGCATACTGGACGACAAATCCAGCACCGAAGCTGCTTCCACGAAATACTGTTCGGCAGCTTCTAAAGCGCTCTTCATGTGCTGTGGGCCTTATGGACTCAAGGACGGAGGAAGTAATTTGTGGACGGAGATATAGGCATTCAGCCGGTTTATGCCAATTGAAGCTCCCAATTTCCGTTGTACGACTCACCATTCCGCGGGGGGATTTGTAATGATATAGCGAGCAATTTCCCGAGCATAGAGGGCCATTCCGATGCGTGACAGAATTGGAGCTTCTGTTGAGAATAGTTTGGGGCCATCCTTACCATTTTCAAATGCCAAAGATGTGTCGCAATAGTGAACCAAGCTGTGATCGCAAAAAGTCTGCAGGACTTCAAAAGGAAACCGACGACGGTAAGGTGTCGTACCGCGAATCCCGCAACGGAGACTCAATTGCGGCGCATTGTCTGCCGAGACGACCTGCCACAACACGGGGGCCGTCGTGACCAGAAGACGCCCCCCCACTGCTGCGACCGCAGCTTTCAGCCGAGCAATCGGTTCCAACGCGTGACTCACCTGCAAACGGATGTCCGGCAAATCATCCGTGATCCAGTCGAATCGATTCTCGTTCGCCGCACCAGACGAAATCGAGAGAATCTCCGGTCCTTGCGCGCGGGCCTTGGCAAACAGCCAACTGCCCGTCGCAGACTGTTTGACAAAATGGGCCAAGGGATTGACTGGCTTCGGTTTCAGTCGCAAACTTGGATGTGAACAGACTGCATGATTGGGCGCGGTTAGTAGCAAACTGCGATAGCACAGGTCATCGGCGATGTCAGTCATATCAACATGCAGCACAACAAGGTCTGGTTTGAGCTTCGCGAGATCGTGTTCGAACTTCAGCCATGAAAGCAGAGGACAGTATCCGGGGATCCCGCAGTTGATCACTTCCAGCCGCACCATTGTTTGCTTGGCCAGGAATCTCTGCAAATGGGCCGAAACCGTGTCGTTTTCATCAACCGCTGTGCCACAGATATTGTCGTCGCCGAGAACAAGGATGCGATACGATCCCGTTGACGCCGGGATTTCTGGTTCGTCGCCGCGACAACCAAATGAGTTGACCCGAAAAACATGATTGCCGCTGGCGCGACTAGCCTGATGCTTAGTTTTGAGCATTCGCTGGAGCTCATGATGGCAGACTGCGGACGGAACAAGCAGCGACTGATCGGTGGCGGGTGCTTGGTGCGTGACGCTCTGCATCGCAGGCATCGATTTGCCTTGCAGCCACAATTCAAACCCCACCAATGCGACAACCAACAGCATGCTGGCTGTTGCTGCATTTCGCAGAGTTGTCAGGGGACGGAATGCCATTGAGATCTGCGCAAAGAGACCGACCGCCGGCTACTCAAACCAAAGTCTGGGAATTCCGGGTGCTGTTTGACTGAAACGGGAAACGTCGGAGTTTAAATGGGTTTCTGAAAATGCCTCAAGAGGAACAGAGCATTTGTTCAGTACTTTTTCATGCAGGCAATCTTGGAGATCAGGCCATCCGACGCATCGAGTGGAGATTTTGGCCGCCTTCGCAGTCGTGAGACTTCACAGCCAATTCTGTTGGGCCATCGTGCCGCGGGGGAATCGTCGCCGGTAGAATTTGCACGTCGCTAAAAACGTCCATTTCGAAATTTCATAGTCGGATTACCATGAAAACACTGCATATCACAATCTTGTCTGGATTTGTGGGTGCTGGCAAAACGGCCGTTCTGCAACATGTGCTGCAGAATCAGCAAGGGCTAAAAATAGGCGTGATTCGGAATAACACGCAGGATGAAGACGTACAGCAAGAAGTGACCAGACTTTGCGGGGCAGGGCAGTTCGACTACTTACTTATCGAATCGTCGGGCATTTCGGAGCCAATGCTCGTAGCGGAGTCCGTTTCCGCAATCAAGGCAGACCATGAAGCAGGCGTTGCGGCAAATGAGATGACGCGCATTGACACGATGGTTACCGTCGTGGATGCGACGAATTTCCTAACGGACTTTCAGAGTGTCGAAGAACTTCGAGATCGGGGGATCGAGGTGGATGATGCTGACAACCGAGACATTGCGCGCGTGTTGGTCGAGCAGATCGAATTTGCCAATGTGATCCTGTTAAATAAGACAGATCTCGTTTCAGCAGAAGAATGCGGTTGCCTGCTGGCTATCCTGAGAAAACTCAATCCGAACGCTCGTGTTTTGGCCATTTCACATGGTGAGGTGCCGGTTGCAGAAGTCGTCAACACAGGACGTTACCAACAGGCCTGGGATGTGGGAGATGATGCATGGCAGTCAGTCTTGACTGGCAGCGCAAGCAGTGAATCGGATGGGCACGGGGTTTCTAGTTTTGTGTATCGAGCTCGGCGGCCATTTCATCCGCAGCGGTTCTGGGACTTCTGGATGGAAGGTGAGCACACTCCGCATATTTTGCGTTCGAAGGGCTACTTCTGGCTGGCAACCAGACACGCGATGTCCGGATTTTGGTCACATATTGGACAGGTGCTGGCAGCGGAACCCGGCGGAACGTGGTGGGCGGAAACTCCGCGTGCAGAATGGCCGACAGACGATCCGGAATTGCTTTCCGAATTAGATTCCCTCTGGGATGAAGTCTGGGGGGATCGACGTCAGGAGTTACTGCTCATCGGCCAAGATCTGGATACCGCTGCGGTCAAGCATGCCCTGCATGCGTGCCTGCTGACGGACAGTGAAATGCAGTCCGGTCCGTCGTCGTGGAGAAACCTAGAAGATCCCTTCGGCTCATGGGATGCGGAACATGTCTGCGACCGGTCGCACGATCACGATCACGATCACGATCACGATCACGGTTGATCAGGTCATTCACCGAGGCGTGTTGACATGGCCGGCCCTGTGAAACAGTTTAGCGCACAGGATTCACGTTTAATATGCTCCGCGCGGCAATGAGTGAGACAATTGGTGAGCGGCATGCGTCAGCTTGCCGGTCCAAAAACGACATACCGGAGGGCTCACGCCGCTCCGCTCGCCGGACTCATTTCTGGCCGCGCGGAGTATAAAGTGACAGCCGTCTTGAGTTTTGAGTTGGTTTGGGGAGTGCCGCGAATTGTTGCGGCTTCGGCATTTTCGACGCCAAGTTATTGCGGCATCCAGTGGTCATACGATTCCCTACTTGGCAACCGGGAAGTGTGGATTCTGATCCATGGTGTGAACGATATTGGACGTCGAACGGTAAAAACCCGAGAACCGGTGAGTGTGGAAAAGTTCTGTGCGATTTCGCCAGTGTGACACGCCCCGGGAGTCCAGGTTGAGTTTTCCGGCAATTTCTTCGAATGCAGATTTCCTAGTCCTTACGAACGATACGCCAGACGCAAAAAACGCGGTAAATATTTGGCAGACAATCACCTCCAGAAACTCAAGACGAGTATTTTCTCCCGACGATAGGTCATGCAGCCCTCGGACTGCAGAGGTATGCCAAGATCACGGAGATCATGGCTACCAAACGATACATGAGCGAAATCAGCGACTGTAACGCCTGTCCAAATGTCCGGAACTCTGAGTAGCAGCGACGTGCTAATGAGGTGAGATTTATTTCCCGCCGCAGGTCGAGGGATTCGGTAACGGTTTGCCGAAGTTAAATGGACGGATATCTGGCAATCAGGGTGGTTGACGGAACGATTTCCTTGAGAAGGAGTAATGTGAAGATGAAATGGATTAGAATGTTTAGTAGTGCATTCGCACTGGCCGGAATGATGGCTTCGACTCAGGCCGGGCTATCTAGTTCTGGTGGATGCACCAAGAGCTGCGGCTGTGCTGAAGATTGTCAGCCAGCATGTTGTAAACCTACGATTGCTCGTCCGTGCCACACGAACGTGTACACGTACCAGCGCAAGTGTTCGGACATCAAGCCGCCATGCTGCGACAGCTGCAGTGCCCCACAGTCATGCTGTGCCCCAGCGGCTTGTGGCGACGGGAACGGCAACGGTTGTGGAAACGGGAATGGCAACGGTTGTGGAAACGGGAATGGCAACGGTTGTGGAAACGGGAATGGCAACGGTTGTGGAAACGGGAACGGCAACGGTTGTGGAAACGGGAATGGCTGCAATGCAGATGCAAGCTGCTGTGCTCCAGCTGCTTGTGCAGACGGTAAAGGTTGCGGCAACGGTAATGGTTGTGGCAACGGCCACAATGCAGACCCAAGCTGCTGTGCTCCAGCTGCTTGTGGCGACGGCAATGGGTGTGGCAACGGCAATGCTTGTGGCAACGGCCACAATGCAGACCCGAGCTGCTGTGCTCCAGCTGCTTGTGGCGACGGTTGCGGAAGCAACACTTGCGGCGAAAGCTGCGACTGCTGCAACGACGATTGCTGCGATATTGCCAAGTTGATCTACACGTCGATGACTGCTTGCTATGCCAAAGATCGGCGAGCAGCTTTGGACAAACTTGGTCGTCGTTACGACTGCGTCTGCCATCCAGAAATCATGAACGCTTTCGTCTACGGTCTGAACGACACGGACGAACGAGTTCGCCGCGAAGCTGCTGACGAAATCGGTGACCAAACTCGCCGGAACCGATGCTGCTGCAGCCCATGCGTGATTTCAGCCCTCACGTGCTCCTTGGCTGACTGCGACCGTGGAGTTCGCCGTGAAGCAACACAGGCTCTACGAGCATGTGGCTACGAAGTAGTTGACGGATGCTGCGACGGTTGCGGCGACAATGGTTGCGGCGACGCCGGAAACGGCAACAACGGTTGCGGAAGCAATGGTTGCGGTGCCACACCGGTTTCAGCTCCTGCTGCTGCTGTTCAGCCACAGCCGACCCCATCTGCTCCAGAAGCAGTGCCTGCTCCAGCTCCACCAGCTGATCCTCAGGCATTCTTCCCTTCACGACTGCACAACAATCAGTCAAAGAAGAGCAGCTTGGCTGGCCTGTTCGGGATGGTTCGCTAGTCACGTCGACTTGAGGTGGGAAAGAACGGCTTCCTGTTTTGTAACCTCCTCGCTCTAACTCAGAACCTCGCGGCTTCCGGGAATTTTTCCCGGAAGCCGTTTTCGTTTTGCTGTGCAGAAGTGCAACCTGCGTACTGTGGATTGTCGTTTTGTCGGAGGTTCAAGCTCCAAAAACCGCAGCTTTGGACCGGTCAGCAGTGGTGATCTCTTTTGACTCAAAGCCCATCCAACAAGTTCCAGACAATGCTCCGAAAGGCCGACACCTCAACCGTCCTCGCCGTCTTCGCGGCAGTCTGGATTACAGGCTTCCTGTGGTTCTTCTTCAGGAGCTCAATCGCAGATCCAAATCTGGCCCGCACTGAACTCTGGTCGATGATGGCAGACGAAGCCCTCGGACTGAGCGACGCACCTGCCGAGCACGCACGCCCGGTACCGCCGTCCGGGATCAGGTTTTTGACGCAGCGGCTTCCGCTGTTTTCATGGGCGGCAATAATTCTTGTGCTCGCGGCTGTCCATGGTGACGCGATCTGCGTCCTGACGCTGGGCCGGTGCCGCTTATTCTGGACAGAGCAAGTCGTAATTCGATGTGGCATAGGACTGGGCATCCTTTCCACTGTCACGCTGTGCTGTGGACTTGCTGGACATCTCACGAGGCTGGCGATTTTAGTGCCGGCCCTTGGCAGCCTTGCCGTGTCCTGCAGCATCCGCTGGAAATCGCGACATGAGTCGCCAACTGCGCTCATGCAGGTTCCTAGAGGACAACAGTCGTCGCCCATGATCAGGTTGCTGGCGGTGCTAGTGATGGTCCCATTCGGCGTTTATCTATTGCTAGGAGCCGTCTCGCCACCGACGGACTTTGATGTCCGCGAATATCATCTGCAGGGCCCGAAGGAATGGTTTCAGCAGGGACAGATCCACTTTCTAGCGCACAACGTATACACCAGCTTCCCGTTTCTCACGGAGATGCTTAGTCTCACCGGCATGATCTTCGCGGCCGACTGGTGGCACGGCGCGCTCGTCGGACAGATCGTCTTGTCCAGCTTTCAGATTCTCAGTGCGTTGAGCATTTTTAGTATCGCCCGCCGCTGGATCAGCATCGATGCCGCATGGCTCGCCGCGTTGATATTTTTGACAACTCCTTGGACGCTGCGAATCTCGCTGATCGCCTACGCCGAAGGCGGGCTGACATTTTATCTAATCTCCGCCACCATGTGTGCGCTGCTGGTTCGGCAGCTTCCGGGAAGAGCGATCGGTTTGTCGATCGTCACCGGCTTGTTGGCAGGCGCTTCCATGGCGTCGAAGTATACCGGACTCATCTCTGTGATCCTGCCGACCGCTGCCGTAATCGCTGTCCAGTTTAGGCAGTCACGGAACGCAGTGGTGACGGAAACCGGACCGCAACTGCAGGCTGCACATGGCTGGCGGCCGCTGATTCTTCCGGCAGCAGCGTTCAGTCTCGGAGTGGCCGCGATGATTGCGCCATGGCTGCTGAAGAACCTCGCTGAAACCGGCAATCCCGTCTATCCACTGGCGTACAGTGTCTTTGGCGGCAGCGAATGGTCGCCTGAAATGGACGCGTACTGGAAACCAGCTCACGCAGCATCGGAACATCTCCTTAGTCGCATCCCGGAACACATTGTTGGTGCCGCCGTTTACAACAAGTGGACCAGCGGCCTGCTCTTTGCGCTGGCCGTCCCGGCTGTATTCCTGTGGCGCCGGGTTAAGACGCTGCCCGTCATCCTTTGCCTGATTGTGTGGGGGTTCGCAACTTGGTGGGCATTCACGCATCGAATCGATCGCTTCTGGATTCCGTTGATACCGCTGCTGAGTCTCGCGGCCGGAACCTCATGGCTCATATCTGAATCAAAAATCTGGAAGTTGTTCCTTTGGACTGTGATCGCCGCCGGCACACTCTTTAATGTTCGATTTTGTGGACTTGCGCTGGTCGGATTTCATATTGGACTCATAGATCTTGAAACTGCTCGGCAAATCACAATCCGCGCAGATATCCGTGATCTGAATCAAACGCTGCCAGCAACTGCAAGGGTGCTGATGGTCGGAGAAGCCGAAGTCTTCGACGCCACGTTTCCTCTGGCCTACAATACCGTCTTTGATGAATGCTTGTTTGAGGCTTGGACGACGCTTCCCACTGACAGCCAGCGGCCTGTCACCGAACGCCGGATGTTGCCGCCAAAACTGACCCTGCAGAAACTTCGCGAACAACGCATCACACATATCTTCGTCAATTGGGGAGCCGTCCTGCGCTATCGCATGACCTACGGCTACACCGATTACGTCGATCCGGCTCGCTTCCAGCAACTTCTGAATGACGGTGTCTTGCGTTCCCGAAAAGTTTTACTGCAACAGCCTTGGAGCACATTCTCAAACAACGAACAAACGATGGTGAAATCCTGGCGCGGCTTTCAGCAGTTGATCCCCAACGACTCGTCTTTCTCGGTCGGCGAGCTGTACGATGTCATGCAACCGTGATTGCCGCTGCTTGACGTCACGCCCTGACGCAGACTCCCGCCATGAAGTGGGGCGGGAGCCGCTTGGGTTGCAATCAATGCCGCTCGCTTCAGTGAACGTCGGGCTTCAATTTTGCTGCGATTCCGGCGGGCGATCTAGCTGAGCCGCAGGCCCAGCTAATGGCAGGCGATAGCAGGCGGCTTCTTCAGCGTTACGAACATAAAGCCGATCACCGATCACAACAGGATGATTCCACGTCTTGCCTTTAATCGCTTTCAACGTGGCCAGTTCAGCATGTGCTGCAGGATCGGCTTTCAGCAGCACCACATCACCATATTCGGCGGCCACCAAGAGGAGTCTGGAATCTTCCAGCAGCAACACTTGCCCTTTGCCGTAGCGGCCGCCTTTCCATTGCCGTTTACCAGTTTTCAAGTCGATACAAGTGAAAATCGAATTATCAAAGCCGTAAGCGTGGTCTTCAAACACCACAAAGTCGTTGAAGTCCGGCTTCAGGTCCAGTGACGTCCAGAGTTCTTCTGCCGCAGACTGTTCACCGTTTTTCGCCACACGAATGCAGCGTGTCCCGGATCCCATCCCGGTGGGAAGCAAAATCGAATCACCGTTGATGATCTGCGGTTGCAAGTCTCGGTAACCCGTGTGTTTCCACTCGTAGTTCAGACGTAGTTTGCCAGTCTGAGGGTCGAGCAATTCGATGCCGTTGTTGGTCAACATCAGCACCAATGGTTCACCTCCGACAGTCCCCAATTGCGGAGAACTATAGGAATGATCTCCCGAAGCCGTCGCCCATTTGAGCTCGCCGGTCGCGACATCAAACGCCAGTGTCCCCTTGTCGCCGGCACCACCAGCATGCACGATGACCAGAGAATTTGTCACGAGTGGCGACGAACAAAATCCCCACATTGGCGGTTCCCGCATGGCAACTTTTCTCAGATCTATCTGCCAGACGACATCGCCGGTCCTCGGATTCAGCCGCAGCAGATGACCACTTGCACCGAGCACGAACAAACCATCGTCTGCTAGGGTCGGGGTCGCGCGAGGTCCTGGGCCCCCGAGCGAATCGTTGAAACGCGATTCCAGCTGCTGCTTCCAGACTTCTTTGCCAGAATCAGCCGAGTAGCAGACGACCGTTTCCAGCGTACCACGTTGCTCCTGAGTAAACAGCAGTTTGCCCGCGACAGCGAACGACGACCAACCCGGCCCGACGACGATTTTCCAGATTTGTTCCGGTGGAATTGCTGACCAGTCAGAGGATAAGACTGGACCATGCTGGCGACCGGAGCGATCTTCGCCGCGCAATGCCGGCCACTCAGGCTTCGCTAGCCACTGTTCCACATCAGATGCAGCAAAGTCCGTCAGCAACACCGATGGATCCTTATCGCGTTTCGCAACGACTTGATCTTCGTTCGATTCCTGCCACCGCCACTTCAAATCGACAGCAAAATCTCCCCACATTCCGTCGCTTTTGAGCAACGCTGAAAAACCATATCCACAACCCGCGAACAGAAGGGCTATTACCGTGCGCCGAAATGACAACATACGACCACAGAGAATCGCGGCCAGCGCGAAAGCAGCTGTCCCCATGGGAATCGTCAGCACCATCACGGCAGGGCCCTGCATCGATTTGTCAAGAACCGCGAACGTGCCCGCCGCGGTGCCAACAATCCCGACAATCCCCACGAGTCGTTCCAACCATGAGGCGCGACTGAGTAACAGCCACCACAGCACAATCAGGATCCCACCCGCACCGGGTCCAATCGCGGCCGACATCCACAAGTTGGCTGGCCCGTTCTCGACGAGGCGAGGCAACAAGCGGGCGATCACCATCCCGGCAAGCAACATCGCCGCCGGCCAGACACGCAATGGCTGCATGCCGACTTTGAGGCTGAGTGCCTGAGATTCCACTCCCGTCGGAATCGATTTCGTCTGATCGTCGCTCATCTGTTTCCCTCGTCGTTTTATTTCAATCCTGAACCCTGCCACACATGACGAAATTGCCGTCGAGCCTATTATCTGCAATCCGCCTGATAGATTCCACAAAACTGGCACGCCTTTCTCTTGAAGCCATGCTTCCCTGTCAAACGCCGTGCCACTGCGTTACCCGGAATGCCAATGTTAGGGGACGAACGTCCGAGCACAAAGCAGCGTCTCGACAGAGCGAGACGGCTCCGTTGAAAGCGCCCAAAAAGCTATGTAATCGCGAAGTCTGGCTTAAAGTAAAGGCTGCAGGCTTGGGTCAACTTGTGAGTGTCTAGCGGATGCGACTACCATGCGGTCGCTTGTGACTGGAACTGTACCACTTCTCGGAACCATACGATGATTGTTTTGACCGCTTTCCTTGCTGTTTGTTTCGCACCGATGGCTCCCGATTCTGGCGAAGCGGACTTTGAGATCCGTAAAAATATTGTGTACTCCAAGGTCGCGGACCGCGAATTGTTCCTAGATGCGTGGGTCCCCAAGGATGACACGCTCCACGCAGCGGTGCTGGTGGTGCACGGCGGTGCGTGGCGTTCCGGAGATCGGAAACAGTTGGGTGGTTATGCCAACGCCTTGGCAAAACGTGGATTTGCCTGCTTTGCCATCGACTATCGACTCGCTCCGAACCATAAATTTCCGGCTCAGATCGACGACTGCCGCGAGGCTGTCAAGTGGATTCGTAGCCATGCAGCCGAGTACAAAGTGGATCCTGACAAACTGGGAGCCATCGGCTATTCCGCAGGCGGCCACCTCGTTTGTCTGCTGGCCACAACTGGCGAAGCGCCGAGCGAAAAGAATGGCCAAGTTGATACTCGAATTCAGTGCGTCGCGGCCGGGGGTGCTCCGACAGATTTTCGGACTTCGCCGGATAACGGCAAATGGGCCAGATACTGGATGGGCGGAGATCTGACGACTGTCCCGGACAAATTTCACGACGCTTCGGCAACCGCGTTTGTCGACAAGTCTGACCCGCCGATTTTCTTCTTCAATGGCACAGCCGATGAACTTGTGCCGATTGCATGGAGCATGTCGTGCCACGATGCGTTGAAGGCACATGGCGTAAAAACGGAGATGCATCAAATCGAAGGGGCAGGGCACTTGCTAGCCGCCATGAATCCAGAAGCCCTAGATAAAGCTTACTCGTTTCTCCAGCAGGAATTGCAAGGGCAAGCTAAAGTCCATGTCGCGCCCACGTTGCCTGCCGCCCCTGAACGTGAGTAGTTCGACTGTTCGAGATTCGCACTAGTCCCGGCTTTAGCCGGTAAATGGGCTGAATGTTCATGGGGTGCAGGCTGAATTTCCGCCTAAAGGCGGGACTACGAACAAAATGGGACAGTCGAACTAACTCTGTCATCGACAGGAAGAACCACCATGAATTCACACAACAAAGTCATCATCGTCACCGGTGGAGGAACCGGGGTGGGGCGTGCCACGTCGCTGGCGATGGCCCGTCTGGGATACAACGTGATCGTCAATTATTCGCGTTCACATGATGAGGCTCTGGCGACAGTGGCCGAAATCGAGAACCTCGGCGTCAGGGCGTTACCTTTTCAGGCGAGTGTAGCGGATGACGCAGCCTGTCGCGCGATGGTCGCATTTACGATTGAGTCACTGGGCCGCGTGGATGTACTCGTCAACTGCGCCGGCACGACGGATTTTATTCCATTCCACGATCTAGACGCCGTTTCAGATGAGGCATGGGAACGGCTTTACAAAGTCAACGTCGTCGGAGCCTTTCATTGCGCGCGAGCTGTGCGTGAGCCGCTGCTGGCGGCAGGTGGCGGCGTGATCATCAACGTCTCTAGCGTGGCCGCACAGTTGGGGCAGGGCAGTTCGATCCCGTATTGTTGCTCAAAGGCGGCGTTGGATAACCTGACAGTTTCCCTTGCCCGTACGTTAGCTCCTCAGATCCGCGTGAACGGGATCGCACCGGGCTTTATCGACGGACGCTGGACGCAAGACGGTCTTGGATCGAAATTTGACAGCATCAAACAGGCCTACGAAAAGAGCCTGCCACTTGGACGTGTCTGTCAGCCGGAAGATATCGCAGACGGCATCGTGAGCCTAATCACCGGCAGCCGGCTTGTCACCGGTCAGACACTCACCGTCGATGCCGGCATGATGATCGCGGGCTTCCATGTGAAGTTTGATTAATTTGGATGCCAAGGGAACCCAACTCGGCTTACCAGACTTTGGGCACACACGCTAGTACACGAACTGCAGACCAAAATTGCAACCATGGACCAGCACAGTCCCGCTGGTGTTAATGGTGTACGTGGTCCCGTTGTCCCCCAAATTCTGGTCGGGGCCCAGTGCCACACCGTGAATGACTGTGGCTTCATAGCCGCTCATGAGGCTCCAGTAATTGCTGAGCGGGATGTTCGACTGCAATCCGACCGACCCGACATAAGCAGTCCGACTCTTTGAGTCGGAAAACAAACGCTGATAGCTGGAAGTAGCACCGCCAGGTACCGGGTCAACTCCTGTGTAAGTTTCGAGAATCGATCCTTCCGTGGAGTTATGATAAAGGCCCGCTTTGAGCACACCATCGACCACGATCCCACGATAGTACATGATTTCCTGCCGCAGGACGCCTTGCATCCCGTTGAGGTTGTTGCTGGTTTGTGCGACATTGAGCAGCGTCAGGGTGTCAGGTAGGCCTGAAAGGTTCTTTGTTTCGTCCCCAAAACCATCTTGGACGCCACCAACAAACACTAGCCCGCCGATATCAATGAGCGACCCATCTGACAGTCCCCCATTGGGATTATTAACATCAATGGCACGAAACGCCCCATCGATCTGGACACCCGCCGTTTCATTCAATTGCACATGACTGTAACCAATCCCGCCTTGGAACGCGGACGCGGGATCAGCTGTCAGGAGGTTAAACTCGATGGTTTGCAGCCGGCTATTGTACCACGTTTTATAGGTCAGGACGTCGTCCGGAAATCCCACCACCGGCCCGAGGCCTTCGAATTCATCGGATTCCCCACCACCTGCTGGAACTGGCAATAAAATCGGTGTTGCGGCGGCAGCAATCGCCGTAAAGAAAGTGGATGTATTCAGTGAATTCGCGCCGGACCACGGACCAGACAACCCATCATCGAACACGAGGCCGCTCGATAGAGTACCCTGCTGCTGTGATGCCCAGACACCGTAGTCCGAATAGATGGCTTCAATTCGTGCTCCAGCTGTTTCAGCCGCTAAGAAGCCCCGAATTCCGGATCGGTAACGGAAGTCGGTGTTCTGAAACGCAACGCTGGCCGAATCCGGCCCGTCGATGACCGGGGTGGTGGTCGAGAGTTGGCTGTCGCGGCGCATCACAAGATACTGCACGCCGCCGCTAAAGATCGTCGTCGGTTCAAGTTCCGTGTAGAGCGAAGCATCCTGTGCAAACATACTCGAACCGGCGATCGCCATCGAACCAAAGACGCCGGCCAGCAAACGCTTCAGGGACATATCCACGTCCTTTTTAAGGAATGACTCCATTCAAACTTCGGCCTTCCCAGCCAAAGTGAACAGTCATCACAAGGGCTCCAAGCGCATTCGCAGACTGCTCACTGAGTGTCTTCGGTCCGCACAGAAGTCGTCATCAACTCCGTGAAACAAGATTCGTGGATTATTGCGGAGCGTGAGTCGATGACTCTCAATCTTCTAATGGTGCCACGTTTAACGGTTACAGGGATTAGGCGGAAACAACGTCATTCCAATTTCCCGCCACGCTGGCCTACTTGCCGCCACTCTGCAGAAACAATTGCCCGAGTTGCGCCACAGGAGCACCGTAGACCTGTTCCACGGCGCGGGCTGCATTCGGGGTTTTCCGGAGCTCGCCGACCAGTTGCTGGAAGCGGGCAGGGCCCCCCTGCATTTGCAGGAACTTGACCAAGAGGTAGCCAACTTCGCCCACTTCTTCCGGCGCGAACGTACCATCGTCGAACAGTTTACCCGCATCCGTAATCGTTGACACCGCTTTGCCTGCCCGACCGGGGATCGCTTTGACATAGACTGAGTCGGACTTCAAACCTGACTCCATCATCCCAAATCCCTGCCTGAGCCAGTCCGGAAGATTGGAACCGTCACGCGTCAGGTACGACTGACTGAGCAGCGAATTCATCAGTTGTTCAGTTGTGAGCGCACTGGCCGATTCGGTTTCACCCACGTCGTGCATTGCGATATACGCCGTTTCGAAGTTAGGAGTGATGGATAAATGGCCAGACACGGTTTTCGGTGTGCGGCGGTTCATCAAGACCGTATTGAATTCTTCATAGTCGAAGCGATCATTCGTGACCAAAACGGCCAACCGTCCGCGAAACGCCTGTTCACCGGCTGGCAGTGGATAACGTTTTTCCAATTCAGCAAGCTGTGTCTCCGCCACTTCATCCAACTGTTTGAGTCGATCTTGAGACACGGTCCCGTAAAAGTAAAAGTTTGTGGATGTGGCGACTACGCCTTCCGTTTTTGGCGAAATTCGTTTCCAGAGTGCGGCGGTTTCGGCGATGCGCCGCGCTGCGAATTCTTCATCGGTCATTTTGGCAAGTTGCGCTGCTGCAAGTTGGGCTGCGGTTGGCACAATATCTCGCAGCGGAGCTTTCGCATCCTTGCCATCAAAGTGCGCACCTTCCTTGATCCAAGTTTCCAGCGCCACGGCCTGCGACTTTTTCAACTGCGCCTGACCTTGGGGCATCTTCAACGGTTCCTGACGCAGCACGAGGTCGACGATGTAGCTTTCGTCGGGATTTCCCGGGACGATTGTGTTGCCAGTAGGACCGCCCTGAAGCAATTGCTCAAACGTCGTAAAACCGAACTTGCCACGCGGCGTATTCCCCGAGTGGCATCCCATGCAGATATTTACCAGCCAAGGAGCAACATCGCCTTTGAATGACACCGTCTCCGTGCCGTCAGCCATGACGACATTGACGGGTTTCGGTGGCTCTTTCTTTTCCTCGGTTGACTGGCCAATCGGCGCATCGCGGTCAATGCCGTCATAGTTGGCTCCCTGTTCGATCCATCGCGCGACGGTCTTGATAATTTCATCGGTCAGCTTAGCGCCGCCCTTCGGCATTCGCAGTTGATCGTCCGGCGATGCCATCGCCAGCACTAGCGCGCTCCGCGCGGGTAAGCCAGGCGTGACAGGAACTCCACTTTGCCCGCCTTTGACGATTCCGTTAAACGTGTCTAGCCGCAGATTTGCGCGAGGGTTCTCTTCTCCGTGACAGCGTAAGCAGTTGTCTTTGAGAATTGGCGCGACTTCATGTTCGAAGCTGACGGGAATCACATTCTTTGCTTTTTCCAATTGACCTTTAAAAGTGGCGTACGTCCGATCTTTTTCATCGTCAGCGATAGCCAATTCTGTGATTCGATCTTCCGCCTTCTTAATGATCGCCTTCGCCTGATCCACATCTTTTTTCTTAACGAGGCTGTTCACATCCTTGAGTTCTTTCATCAGTTCCGACAGCTCTTTCCGCACTTCAGGTGGCAGTGTGGCGTTGACGACAGGTGTGATGAAGACGATGGCAGTCAGCACAAGTGCGGTCATAAACGGTTGCCGAAGGAACATGATACAAGCTCCGAAGACTCGGGAGTGATGATTGAAGGTTGATGCGTCGCGCACGCAGGAAACGTGCTTTAGTATAACGTCAAAACACGCCGCAACCAAACTTCGTAATGCAAGGTTATGGCCAGACTAGTAAAACATTGCCTTTCGCTTTGACGGCAGTCATCCGCCTGTTTAGACTCACGTTCCCTCCTACGCGCCTTCCCGGCCACCTGTTCTTCAGAAAATGACCCATGATGGCTGTTTCGTCCCTGCAAACTGCTTGTTTTCGCCAAGTCACTGTTGTGGCTCTGGGCGTTATTACAACTCTCCTGACAGCTCTTCAGCCGGCCGTAGCTCAAGATCCCGTCATTGATCGTGTTGATGCGAGCAACCTGCGTCCGGGTCAAAATGCATCAGTTGTGGTTACCGGTAAACAGTTGCTCGGGGCGATGAGCCTCTGGACACCCGCCGGCGTGCTGCGTCCAAAAGACGGTCAAGATTTAACAAAAGATCAGCCCGTAATCATGGAGGGTGCGATTGCCGCAGACGTCGTTCCGGGAATTTACCCGGTACGTATGGTGACCAATCATGGCTGTTCTGAAGCCGCATTTGTCGTCATCGATGATCTGCCGTCTATCGCCATCACAGCCGAAAGCGAAGATCGCAAATCCGGGCAACTCATCATTCCACCTTGCTGCATAGGTGGGCAGATCAACCCCGTGCTTTCAAAGTTTTTTCGGATCGCCATGATCAGTGGTCAAACATTAACTGCTGAAGTCTTCGCCCGTCGTCTGGGGTCAGATCTGGATCCTGTGATCCGGGTGACGGGCCCCGATGGAAACGAAGTCACTTTCCGCGACGACCTACTTGGGGCTGAGGGTGATACGCAATTGCAGTTCACGGCTGTGGTGGATGGCGAGTACCGGATTGAGATCCGCGATGTGCGTTATTCCGGCGGAGCGCGGCACTTCTTTCATCTGCGTCTCGGAAAACTACCCATGGTGACGACGATGTCGCCCCGCATCGCCCAGATCGGAAAAAATGTGGCTGTGCTCGGAACAAATGGCGAAGTGCTCGGTGAGGTGACTCCGCAGACTCCTCCTGAAACGACAGGGTCGTTGATCTCTGTTGTGTTCCGAAATGCCGAATCAGAGGGGAGTGCGTTCAATTCCGTCGTCGTGACGAATGGACCCACACTGCCCGAGTCAGAACCAAACAATGAACGTCTGGAAGCAACAGGCGTGGGGGCAGAGACTCAAGTGTTGACAGGCACGCTGCAAAAAAACGGCGATGTGGATTGGTTCAAACTGACCGCAACGGAGGCAACGCCGCTGCTGGTGACAGCCCGGACGCGCGAAGTCGGCAGTCCAACCGACGTGATGCTGGAATTGTATAACGCCGAGGGAGGCAAGATCGTAGAGAACGATGATGCCGGGCCACGCGATGCTGAACTGACGGCACAATTGCCGGCGGCTGGTGAATTCTTTCTCAAGGTGTCGGAGATCGCTGGACGTGGCGGACCTGCATGGGTCTATGCTTTGGACATCCACCAAGGTCGCAAGTCAGTGCGTGTCACCGCCCCCGTAGATCGTCTCAATATCCCGCGCGGGGGCAGTGCCGCAATGCCGCTGACCGTGCGACGCATTCATTATGATGGACCGCTTAAAGTCGAAGCCATCGGATTGCCTGCAGCGATTCAAATGAACCCCTTCTGGCTAGGTGCCAAACAAAGCATAGCCCCAGTGGTCCTCACAGCGACGGATGCGGCGGCGGCTAGTTCCGATGCAGACTGGGCTCCGATGATCCTTCAAATCACGGCTCCGGACGGTTCGCTGATTCCTCCTGCCGAATTGCAACTGATATCGCCGCCGCCGAAGAAACAAGACAGCGAGGTTTTTCGAAGCGTTCGGCTGCGGACAGACCTGTTCATTGCCGTCCAGGCAGCCGCTCAGTTTTCATTCACCGCCGATCCCGCCACAGTGACTGTCGCTCAGGGTGCTACAGCCACCGTGACCATCCGTGCGACGCGTGCGGCCGAATGGACAATGCCGATCGAGATCGCGTTGGCCACACCCGCCGATCAACTGCCGCCCGGTCTTACCGTCACAGCGGGATCCATGGCGGCTGGCGAACTTGCAATCACGCTTACCGCTGCTGCTGATGCAACCGTTGGTCCTTTTACCATGTTCCTTCAGGGCAAAGCGAAGAAGGATAATGTTGAACCCGTGCATCCTGTACCACCAATTGTTGTCGAAGTGAAAGTTCCTTAGTTAGTCGTTATAATCGCTGAGCCACTGGGCCGCCAAGGGATCGACTAGGCTCCTCGGACACGTGGTTCAACGCTGTAAAAAAACATAGAGGGTCTTGCCATGTTTCGTGCCACCTGCCTGATGCTGATTGCTGTCGTTGGTATTTCAACTGCTGTGCTTGCGGAGGACTTGCCGACCACATCCCTGCAGATCCTGCCCGCTGAGGTCGCGCTGAACGGGCCTCGCGGTGCACAACAACTGATCGTCACGGCCAACGCCGATGTGGCCACGATCCACGATGCGACGCATGTTGCAGAATACAAGACCGACGATGCCGCGGTCGCGGTCATCGAACATGGTGTCGTCGTGGCTAAAGGCAACGGCACAACCTTGATTCATGCCATGCGCGGAGGTCACACAGCCAGCGCAAAGGTGACTGTTGCCAATTTTGAAATCCCAGCACCCGTTTCGTTCCAGAGCGAAATCCTGGCATCGCTGACCAAGTCGGGCTGTAACATGGGTGCATGTCACGGATCACCATCCGGAAAAGGCGGGTTTCGCCTGTCGCTTCGGGGTTACGATTCCACCGTGGATCTGGTCACGTTGCGCGGCGAGTACTTTAATCGTCGGACAAATGTGCTTAATCCTGACGAAAGCCTGTTGTTGCGAAAGCCATTAATGGAAGTCGCTCACGGCGGTGGCCGACGCCTGCAACATGGCGATCCCGCACATCGTGTGCTGCGTGAATGGATTTCGGAAGGCATGAAGGTTGACCCCGCTGACGCACCGACGCTCGCGCGGATTGAACTGCTTCCGGTGCCGCGCGTGCTGCGAGACGGTGCCGAACGGCAACAGTTGATCGTCAACGGCTTCTTTAGCGATGGCACAGTCCGAGACATCACGGCTCTCACTTCTTTTGACTCGTCTGACGAGGGGATCGGTACGATTTCTCCTGCCGGGGTGGTGTCACATCAAGGTCGCGGCGAAGTGACAGTGCTGGCTAGATATCTTGACAAAGTGTCGACTACGCAACTCACATTTCTCACCGCACGCCCAGATTTCCAATGGCCCAATCCACCGGAAACAACAAAGATTGATCAGCTTGTCTTCACGAAGCTGCAACAATTACAGATCCAGCCGTCCGAACTTTGCAGCGACACGGATTTCCTACGTCGCGCAACACTGGATCTGACAGGTCGTCTGCCCAGTCTTGAAGAATCTCGACTCTTCCTTGCGAATGCAGATCCCAATAAGCGAGCAATGGTCATTGATCAACTGCTGCTCACCGACGACTATGCGCGGTTCTGGTCATTGAAGTGGTCCGATCTGCTCCGCTGCAATAGTAAGCGTCTCACGAAATCCGGAGTGCATAAGTTCCGTCGCTGGTTGTTTGATATCGTGAAGAACGACGTCCCGCTGGATGAGTTTGCCCGCGAATTGCTCACCGCCACTGGCAGCACTCAACAAAATGCAGCTGCTGGATACTGGAAAGCTAGCCGCGATGAAATCGATGCCACAGAAACCACAGCCCAATTGTTTCTAGGCATTCGAATTCAATGTGCCAAATGTCACAATCATCCGTTCGAAAAATGGACTCAGGATGACTATTATGGGACGGCTGCTGCGTTCAAACGTGTCGGCCGCAAGGAAACTGGAATGCCAGATGACGAAATGATTTTCGTGAGTGCAAGCGGCGACGTCACCCAGCCTCGAACCGGAAAGCAGATGAAAGTACGCTTGCTGCTCGAAGGTGATGTCGATGTACCTGCCGATCAGGATCGCCGAGTTGTCTTTGCCGAGTGGCTCACCAACAACAGCAATCCATTCTTCGCAAAGTCGCTATCCAACCGCATCTGGGGTCATATCGCCGGCAAAGGAATTGTGGATCCGGTGGATGACTTCCGCGACTCCAATCCTCCATCCAATCCGGAACTGCTAACTTATCTAGCAGATGAACTTCTGAAGAGTGGCTTCTCGTCGCGGCACCTCATTCGCACGATTATGAACAGCCGCGTGTATCAGCTCAGTTCACAGCGAAATAAGTACAACGCGGATGATGAAATTTACTTCAGCCACGCAACCACGCGAATGCTGACGGCTGAGCAACTCCTTGATTCTATCTGTGCTGTCACGGGACAGTCCGAAGAATTCGCCGGCATGCCTAGCGGCACTAAGGCTGTTGATCTGGTGGATCCGCCGGAAGGCCACAAATTTCTACAGGTCTTTGGACAGCCGCAACGAGAACTTCCCTGCGAGTGCGAACGTTCCACAGACAGCAATTTGTCGCAGGCGCTGCAGTTGATCAACGGCCCCACTGTGCACAACAAGTTGCGATCCGATTCTGGCAGTGTGCATCAATGGATCGCGGGGGGAAAGACGGATGCTGAGATTATCGACCTGCTCTATCTTACGGCTCTCAGCCGCCCTCCGCTGGCAGAAGAACAACAGACATCTCAGGCTCACATTAAATCGAACGAAGACCGGACGCGAGCCCTTGAAGACATCGCTTGGGCTGTGATCAACAGCAAAGAATTTCTGTTCCAGCACTGAGAGGCAGCAACATGATGCCGCGCATGTTTGTTGGTCATTGCCGTGAAGCCGGTGCAGTTCATTGAAGTCATACTCTGTCTGACCATCTTTTTCACCGCACTCAGGTGATTTCTCAGGATCGCCTGCAGGTGATTCGAGATCACCTCGTGGCCTAGCACATCCAGCGGCAAATACACTGGCAAGAAATTTCTGTCAGTTACAAATTGATTGCGGTCACCTAGTTCTACTTCCGCTGTTTTGCGTGAATTCTGCCGCAGCACTGGCACCTGTTTGCCGGTTTAATCGTTACACGATATCTTGAGCTTCCGTGGTATTGTCCGATGAGTCTTTCCTCCGAAAAAACGGTCTTGATCGTAAGGAATCCCATGCCCAGCCAGCAGTCCGTGAATCCAAATTTTCATTCGACGTCTTCGCGACGCCAATTTTTGGCGGTGACGGCTTCCGCACTTGCAACATCGGCTGTGACGTCGGCAGCTGCTGTAAATTTGGCAGCGGCGCAGAATTCTGCAGGCAAATCTGCCGCAATTCCGATCGTCGATACTCACCAGCATCTGTGGGACTTATCGAAAATCCAGCCGCCATGGCTTAGCGCGGCACCAAAGATTCTCAGCCGAACCTATGAACTTGCGGAGTACGCGAAAGCCACCGAGGGGCTCAACGTGGTTCAAGCCGTTTACATGGAGGTGGATGTTCGTCCCGAAGATCAGACAAAAGAGGCTGATATGTTAATCGGGATTTGTCGTGCCGGGGGAAGCCCAACGGTTGGGGCCGTGATTTCCGGCCGACCGGGCGATGAGACGTTCGCCGCCTATATTCAAGCCTATGGAAACACGCCGGAAATTAAGGGCGTTCGGCAGGTGCTGCATGTCGAATCTGCGCCACAGGGGTTATGCCTTCAACCACAGTTTTTGGCATCCATCCAACTGCTCGGTGAACTCGGAATGAGCTTTGATTTGTGCATGCGGCCTAGCGAGCTCAGCGACGGATTGGCTTTGGCAAAACAGCGTCCGGAGACCCGCTTTGTGGTGGATCATTGCGGCAATGCGTCACCGGCCGCATTTCTGTCGGAGACTGTGCGAAAGGATGCCCCCAAACACGATCCGGCAAAATGGCGAGACGACATTTCAGCGCTGGCGGACTGCCGCAATGTGATTTGTAAGATTTCGGGAATCATCGCGAGTGCTCCGAAAGGCATCCCTTTTGCGGAATCACTGGCTCCGATTATCAATCATTGCCTCGACCGCTTCGGACCGGACCGTGTCGTGTTTGGCGGTGACTGGCCGGTCTGCCTGTTGGGTGCCTCCTACAAGCAATGGGTCCAGACGCTGCACACGATCATCGCTAACCGACCAATGGCCGACCAGAAAAAACTGTTGCACGGGAATGCCAAAAAGTTCTACCGATTGCCAGAGTAAATTTCGCGAGGATCGTGATTCCATCTTCCGAGCGGATTTGCTTGAGATGTTTTATGGTAGCCACTTGTGTGCGGGGGGACGGTCGCTGACCAGAAACGTCCGGCAGCATGTCATCGTGTTGCAAGAAGGAAGCAATTGAGATGTTGAATCGATCAGGCATTTGTCGCGATTTCCGAGACGGGGGAAGCCGTCGAAACTTTATGCGAGCGGGTACGCTGGCGCTCGCCGGTGTCAAGCTGCCGGGGGTTGTCCGAGGCGCAACTCCGGCGGACGACAACACGACCGCTAATTCGGGCAGGAAGACCATTCCAAATGCCAGTCCGCGAACGACGGCAAACTTGAGCAGGCCGGAAATCACGGCTACGTTTTCAATTATTGCGGTTGATCCGGAGAGCGGTGTCTGCGGCGCAGCTGTTGCCAGCAAGTATCCGGCGGTTGGCCGAGTTGTCCCGTATCTTCGAGCTGACGTCGGGGCGTTCTGTACGCAGCATTATCACGTCCCAAAATGGGGCGAGCCGGCCTTGGACATGCTCCAGCAGGGACAGAGCCCGGAGGCCGTCATTCGCGAATTGCTGCACGACGACAAAGACGCCGAACAGCGCCAATTGGCAATCATCGACATGCAGGGACGAACGGCCGTTCATAATCCGACAAACGCAGGAATCGACAGCCGTTATTGGGGCGCGATGACAGGACGATTCTATTGTTGTCAGGGAAACACGCTTACCGGACGCAATGTCGTCGTTGCCATGGCGGCGGCCTATGAAGACACGGAAGGAAGTCTGGCCGACCGGCTGATGGCGGCGCTGGTTGCCGCTGACTGTGCCGGTGGCGATCATCGCGGACGATTAGCGGCTGGAATTCGAGTCGCCAAAAATGCAGTCGAAGGGGATTGGCTGGGGTTGTACGTCGATCAGAGCGACGACGCGGTTGTGGACCTCGCGCTAAAGTATGCGGAACTGGAACACGAAGCGAAAGGCGCTTGGCGCGGGGCTCAACTGCCATTCTTGAACCCGTGCCCTAATCGCCCCAAACCGATCGCACCAGCGACGGAATGATTCCAGCTTCTGAAGTCCAAGGGACCGCGATCCTACCTTACTCCCGGCGCTCCGCCCACGAGGTTCTCAACCTCACCGCGGGCCGAGTCATTTTCCCCCAATGTAGGATACCTCGCGTGGGAGGGGTAATATCTGCCGCGCGGGCTTGCTTGAGATGCGTTGTTGTCGCCACGCGTGCGTGAGAGGCGGATAATCTGCAAAAATAGGCGATTTACACAGTTACATCCTTTTAAATGGCCGCCGAAAAGCTCTCCATGGAACACCGAAACCCCAGTTCGCTGGAATCGATGAGAGCGATTGTGAATTTTTGTTGACAATCAGCACTGCAGGCTCAAGAATCCCTCTCCGGATGGATTCGGGACCACTTGTAATCGAATTTGGACTTTGGAACTTTCACCTTTCTGTCAAAAGAGCTGATTGCCGTGACAGTCTGATGTGAGCCTAGTCCAGACGCAGCAAGTACTTCAGGGATGGAGGACGCGAAATAATGAATAGATTTATGCAACAGGTTTGGCCCCCACTGGAGCTACTGAATGTCGACTTATTATGTGGAAATGGAATCTGGACTTGAATCACTCTCCGAAATTGAGGGATATGAATTCCTCAGTGATCTGGACGCAGGATTTGAAGAAGAATTGCGATCTCTTGGCGTAGACCCAGCCGCTCCAACGGCCGCCAAGCCTGGTTCAGAAGAAAAAGTAATGATGCTTGCAGCCCGTTATGCCGCTGGCTTACCGCTCTGGCATTCAGATGACTGCTACGATCACGGTCCGGGTAGCGTCGGAAACCTGTTTGTGGATGATGAATTGGCGGAAGAAAGTGTTGAAGTCTTCGACGTCGCCTGATTTAAGTTTTGCCATCCCGAAAATAGCCAAACGCCGCAGCAACAGACGCTGCGGCGTTTTTTTATTTGGTTACGTTGACATTCGTGTCGGAGTCCTCGGGCCGAGCCAGTGACATCTGGAAAGACTCTGGCTGTACAGCCCACTCCTGCTTCGCCCAAGTTTTCTGGTCTTTCGAAGAATAGGAGTGTCCATCCTCCAGCACAGCATGGCTGTCTAAACCCTCCAGTCCATAGAACCTGTCATTAAGGCACAATCAAGGCATGGGTATTTACCCGAAGCAGGCCTTGAATTGACGTCGTGGCGATTTTAGCGAGCCAAGCTTGCCTATGGCGACATTGCAACCCCTGTTGCTTTGTGTTCCCGAAACGCTCCTGATCGCGATGGCTGGATGCCGGAGATTCATTTTGCCGATTTCACTCGATTCCATCCTTGCGTCTGATCGACTTCCAAGTCTTCCGGAAGTTGCCCAGCGAATTGTAAAAATCGCACGCAACCCTGAGCCGGACTTTGACAAAATAATCGAGATCATTCGCACCGACCCTGCGATTGCCGGTCGCATCCTAAAAACAGCAAATTCTGCGCTGTTAGGAATGCGGACGCGAGCCTCGTCGATTGAGATGGCCGTACCACGCTTGGGTACGACAATGGTGAGGACGCTCGTGCTCAGTTTCTGTTTGGCAGAATATCAGAACCGAAACTCGTTGAATCTGCGGCCACACTATCAGCAGATCTGGCGTCAGTCACTCATGCAAGCAGCCACTGCTGAGATCTTGGCGAATCGTCAGGGACAACGGGTTGATCCAGCCAACTGGTTCCTTGCCGGGTTGGTTCAGGATATCGGTCGGTTGGCATTGCTCCATACATGCGGCCAAGAATATGTGGAAAACATCCTCGAAGTCGATGACGATCGTTCCCAGTGTCAGCGCGAACAGGGATGGCTGGGATTTACCCACATCGACGTTAGCATTGGCCTGTGTCGTCGCTGGCATCTCGACTCAGAAATTATCGACGCCATCGCCGTGCATCATGCATCCGCTCAGCACGTCGTCCCAATCAAATTTGACTCCAGTGTTTCATTGCCAGCAGCGATGATCACGGCCTCACATGTGGCGGAGTATCTGGAAGAAGTCCGCTCCAATCTGAGTTGCAGCAGGGAACACATCGAACGCATGCTGATGCAAGTGTTCGCGATGCAACCACACGATATTGTTCGCATGTTAGGCGATCTTGATCAGCGCATCGGTGAATTGAGTGCCGCGTTTGGAATCGATATGGGGCGCCCGCCGGAATTGGAACCTATTCTGACAGAAGCCCAACGACTTCTTGCAGAGATTGCCGTCACCTGTCAATTGCGACTCGCCCATGGACATGTTTCAAGCGAACCTGCGGAACGTATCTGCATGGCAACTGAACAGCATGTCGAATCGCAGCAGAACACTCTCTGGCGCGATCATCTGACTAACGCATTCAATCGCGATTGGCTGGGGACCGCTCTGAATTCAACGATTCAACAGGCCCATAAACACGGTGTTCCCGTCGGACTGATATTTGTCAATCTTGATGGATTCAAATCGATCAACGACACGGAAGGCCAACCTGCGGGAGACCTGCTGCTGGTACAGGTGACGGGCATTCTGAAGGAATGCACGCGGTTGACAGATTCCGTTGTGCGGTACGGCGGCGATGAATTTATCATCACACTGAAAGACATCAACCCGGATATGCTCATCCTGCTAGCCGATCAGATTCGCGGCCGGATCCGTACGGACCTAAAATCAGTCGAATTTGACCGCACAATAACCTGCAGCCTTGGTGCTGTGATCTATGTGCCACAGGCTTCCACTTCTGTTCGTGCCGATGCTCTGATCAAAGAAGCCAAACGCGCGATGTGCGAAGCCAAACGTCGCGGCGGCGACCGTCTGTACCTCGCAACCTACGACACTGGCAAATGGGTGTTGGCAGGGGTGTGAGCAGCACGGGGCTATCGCCCGCTAGCCTCCGGTTTGTGATCATCGCCTCGCAAGCACACTCAAACTCTTAAGCCCCCTAGTTGCCGCACGGCTTCATAGGCAACCGTGTTCGCAGTGCTCGCAAGATTTAGGCTGCGAACAAGATCGCTCATTGGCAGTTTGAGATTATGTGCAGGATTCTGGTTCAGGATTGAAGCGGGAAGTCCTCGGGATTCGCTGCCAAAAAGCAGGATATCACCAGCGTGAAACGTAGCCTCCCAGACAAGCCTTGAGGCGGTCTTCGTGAGACACCAGACTTGCGCATCGGGCAGGCTTTTTCGCACATCATCCCAACTGTCAGCAACTTCCCAGTCGAGGTGTTGCCAATAGTCCATGCCCGCACGTTTCAGCGACCGATCATCGACGCGAAATCCTAGCGGACGAATGAGCCACAATTTGGCACCGATCGCCACGCAGGTGCGACCTATGTTGCCGGTGTTCTGGGGAATCTCCGGTTGATACAAAACCAGATGCAATAGGGGCGGAGCTGCTTGAGTTGCCATAGAAACCGGATGTTCATTATTTGTCATAAGCGCCCAGCCGGAATGACGAATCACGCTGACCCTTCATCTGATCCACGCCTGCAAGGCGAATCATCAGGAGCCGTTCGGTCGCAGCGCTCCCGGAAAGAGGTTCAAAGAACAAACGTCCCGAGTTCCATTTTTCCGAGCGTTGTTGACCGATCACAACAATGTCTCCGGTGTGCAGCCGAACGGTGAACTGTTGATCGTACAGTGGTACAATGTTTTGCCGCATGGGAAGTTGTTCTGTCGACCCACTGATACTGAACCGGGGTGTGTTGGCTCCAATGTGAATCTGAGGCAATACGCTCAGCAGGACCATATCGTCCATGAGTTCTTTGACGGACACTTCCATGACGCACCGCAGTCCGGATTGATCACGCAGAATGGCGAGTTCTGGGAGTTCATTGATTGGCAACATGGATGAATCGAGCTGACTTTGAACCTCAATGAGACTTTTACTATTCTGCATGACGTTGAAGGTTGGTCCCAACGCACTGAGTTGATCACTCATCTGTAAATTTTGCGACGCCTGACCTTCGGTGGTGCGCAGGGCTGCCGAGGCTTCTCGGGCGAGGCTTTGCAGAGCCCAAGGCGCTGTTCCACTGGCGACGGCAACGCGGAATCCACTTTGATTCAGCCGCTGACGTCGATCCGCCGCCATCAGACCGCTCTCATCTAGTTCCAGCCACACATGCTGACGAATTGTCTCATCATTTGCTGGCTTTGTCACAATACTGGCTTCCAGCCGAGCAGTATTGAGAGTCGGAGCGTCCTCCACTTTCGTCTTATGCCCAAACCATTCCCGAGACGAAGTGACGCTCTTAGATGCCTCTCCCGGCCACTGAAACAGCGCGCAGCCCGGCAGCAACAACATAAGCGTTGCCGCAGCAAGTGCTGGTGCTTGTGACATAGGGACATCTTCGTAAAGGGATCAAACGCTAAAATTTGCCGTCGCGAATCGGACGGCTTTTCAGTAGTCTCCGCAGGGCGAGAATCGGGAACCGTACGGCAGACGTGGTTTTTAAGTCAACGGCAGACTCGGGAAGCCATGCAGGAACTGGTAAATTGCGTGAATTTGGAAGACAGTATGCAGCGTTCGATCCCTGAACTCCGGCATAGATTGCCGAACGGATGTTGAATTATTTTCTGCAGAAACCGCTGATGACCAATGCTGAGTTGAAACAATCTAGGCTCCGCATCGGGGAAGGGCACGATACGCATCGTACGCTTGCGGGACGCCCCCTTATTCTTGGCGGCATCCATGTCACAGACGCCGACTTTGGGCTCGACGGGCACAGTGATGCGGATGTTCTACTGCACGCGGTGATCGACGCCATGCTGGGGGCAACGGGGCAGGGCGATATCGGCGAATGGTTTCCAAACACCAGCGACGAATGGAAAAATGCCGATTCGGCGAAGTTGCTAGATGCCGTGCTGCAGAGTGTTTTGAAAGGTGGTTGGAGAATTATCAACCTCGACTGTACGATCCATGCCGAACGACCTCGCATGGCATCTTGGAAACCCAAGATTCGGCTGCGGCTGGCAGAGCTTCTGCACCTGCCGCCCGATGTTGTCAATGTCAAAGCAAAGTCTGGTGAAAAAGTTGGCCCCGTGGGACGAGGCGAATCGATCTCAGCAGACGTGGTAATCTTGATCATGAATGAAACCGTTTAATTGAGCCAGCGGCAAGAAATGAAGCGTATCAGCCTCGCCGGCAACTCGGGTCAAACCACCGAACGACGCTTGCCGTTTGAACAAGCCGTCGCACACTTCACACGGATGTGAGCATGGAATTCACCGTACGTTCTCAAAATCTTATTCAGAAGCAGACTCGATATCTGGGTATAGATCCGGGTCTCAACCGCACTGGCTACGCGCTGATTGAACGCACATCACGCGGGCCATTTCTGCGGGAAGGAGGCGTGATCCAGTCGACAAAAACCTTGAGTCTGCATCAGCGCGTGCATGAGATTGGTTGTGGACTGCGGGAAGTGCTGGCCGAACTGAAGCCGGAAATTGTGGCGATTGAGCAGGTATTTTCCAGTGCCATCAATGTCAAATCATCGCTGCTGCTCGCACATGCTCGTGGGGCAATTCTGATGACGATTGCCGATGCCGGGATTCCCGTGATTCACTATTCTCCTGCGGAAATCAAACGCCTCCTCACTGGCAGCGGAAAAGCTCCCAAGGATCAGATGCAATTGGCCGTTCAGGCGGCACTGAGACTCACAAAATTGCCTGAGCCGAATGACGTCGCAGACGCTTCCGCCGTGGCACTTTGTCTGTATCATTCCGTGCGTTTTGCCGCATAGTTTTCAAACATGGGCCAAGCGCCACTCGCCAGATTTTTTTCAATTTGCAAATCCCCAGAGGAATGCACTGCACGCTTAGCTCCTGACGTTTTTTCTAATCTGTCCAACTGACAATTTGAGGTGTTTCTTGATTACGCGCGTGACCGGCCTGCTTGTGGGTCTGAACGAAGTCTGTGCCACGATTCGCATCGGTGGATTTGATCACGAAGTCTTGTTGCCGGATATTGTCCGTCGGCAGTTGCAGTCGAAACTGGACACGGAAGTCAGTCTCCGCACGATTGAATATCTCGAAGGCAATCCACAACAGGGACGACTTACACCGCGCATGATCGGATTCATGAACGAAGCAGAGTTAGAATTCTTCGAATTTGTGTGTTCCGTCGATGGCCTAGGCGTTAAGAAAGTGCTCCGCGCCATGGTAAGACCAGTGCGAGAAATTGCGACTTCGATCGAAGAGAAGGACGTTAAGACGCTAAGTACGCTCCCCGGCATTGGACCTGCCATGGCTGAACGTATCGTCGCCAAACTCCGACGCAAGATGACGAAATTCGCGCTGATGATCGCAGCCCGCATTCCGGACGCACCGGATAATGCTTCAGACCTCATGTCCGAAGCCTATGAAGCGCTCGTGAGTGTTGGTCACAGCCCGCAGGACGCCCGCGACCGCATCGAGACAGTCATGGAATCCGGCAAGAAACTCAAATCGGTTGAAGACATCTTGGCTGAGATCTACCAGCGGCAACGAAAGTAGGCGGCAATCGGGATCATCCTCTGCGCGGCGGGACGCAAGGGATGCATCAACGTACGCCGGCCGCAGCTGCTCATTCCTGATGAATCGCTTCCAAGGGTTTTAGGCGACCAGCGCGAATCGCGGGAAGCGTGGCAGCGAGGAGGCAGAGGAGTAATCCACTGGACAGGTAACACGCCAACAACATCGGATGGACGGCAAACGCAACGCCGTGATCCGCTACGCCGCGAAAAGAAATGGTGATTAAAAATGCCACGAACACGCCGACAATCATGCCAGGTAAGAGTGCCAGCAGGCCTAACACAAATGCCTGAAAAAGAAACATCCGAAAGACTTGCAGGCGTGACATCCCGACCACACGCAGCACGCCGAGATGCCGGGTTTGCTCGATCACATTCATCGTCAGCGTATTGACAGTCGCAAACCCGGCAATGACCAGTGCGAGAACCAGAATCAGCCAAAGCCGATTCGTTAGTCCGCTGATCATGCCCCGAACCAGCTCGCGTAAATCTGACAAGGACTGAAAAATTAAACCTTGCTCACGCGCAATGGTGCGCAGGCTTGTGCCCACGTCCTCCGTCGCGGCCTCATGACAGCGAATCCCATACACCTGAGCGGGCTGGATCGGAAAGAGCTGCTGTGCCGCGGCCCGATCCATAATGATCATTAGTCCTCCCGCGGTGTATTCTCTGGCGACGCCCGCAACCCGGACAGAATGACTGATGCCGGACACCTCGATGCGCACGGTTTCAGTGGGCTTGCATCCCAGTCTGTGTGCGAGAACGGACCCGATCACCGCATCGCCGGCAAGCAACGCCTCCCTTACCTCAACGGGGTCGCCTTCGACGATGTCAAGCGGAAAACTCGCATAACCAGCCAGTTGACGCACCATCAATGTCGCGACTGTCCCATTGATGGACGAGAGAGAAAATGTCATCCGATCAATTGCGGCAATCCCCGAGACCGTCGCGAGCTGAATCTCCAACTCATCAGGCAGTGGATTGGACTCCGACATGTCGACCCGAGGACGACTTGCCCGCAGGAGGAAGTCAGCCGTGAGGGTACGATCCAACCACGACTGAACGTCCTGAGTGATCAGGAGTGTGGTGTTGCCAATGCTGACACTAGCAGCCGACACCACGAACAGCACGGCCGCGGTGAGTGAAGTGCGTCCGAAGTTATCGAGCAACTGCCGTTGGCCTAGCCGCGATTCCAGCGGAAATCGGCGGCTAATGACGCCGTAGACTAGCGAAGAGAACGGTCTAATTAGTGAGGGTAGACACGACGTACCAGCAAACAGGACAAGACCAAATCCGACAACGCTGGTCCCCTCAGCAAAAATCTCCATATACGCGCAACCAAACATCAGCATCGCAGCCAACAAGAACATCACCCCAGTGCCGAACGAAATACGCAACGGCACGCCTCGCCGTGGTGCGACGGCAGACCGGAGCACAGCCAGCGGTGGGGCGTCGCACGCAGTTCGCGCAGGATACCAGACAGAGACCAGTGTCACTAAGGGGCCAAAGACGAGACCTGCGAGAATGGCATGCGGTCGAATCGATGCGACCGTCACGCTCGTAAAGCCAAAGATGTCCTCCATACCTTGAGCCAAAAAGCGGCTCCCAAAGGCACCCAGCACAATCCCGACGATGGTCCCGATAGCGCCCAACACGAACGCCTCCCGGTACATCGACGCGCGCACCTGATCAGTGGTGGCTCCCACAATTCTCAGCAGTGCCAACTGCCGCTGCCTTTCGGCGACAGAGATCTGAAATGTGTTGATCACGATAAAGATCGCCGCGACAACCGCCAAGGCTGCTGCCGAGTGGAGTCCTACATTGATAATATCTTCCGTCGGTTGGCTCAGGTGAGCCGCAGAAGCAGCATGTGTCAGCACCAAATGGTCTGGAAGCTGTGCCCTGATCTTCGTCGCAATGCTGTCAGCGTCTGTCTCTGGCTGCAACACAATCTGCAGAGCCGTAGCCTTCCTTGGAGCCTTTCCCAGCGTCGCCGCGTCAGCAAGCGTCAGAAACATCGACGCAGTTTCCTCAACCGCACCAATTCCCAGTGGTTTTAGAATCCCCACGACTGTTTTCGGAAGAAGCCACGGCAGTCCACGAGCCCCCAGTCGAACTTCATCGCCGATGGCAACGCCGAGACTTTCAGCGACGTTGGCTTCAAGGCAGACTTCGCCCTTTTCCGCACACATTCGTCCTGACACGAAATTGAAATCGCGGACCACGCGGTACTGTTCCAAGTCCACGCCAATCGCGATTCCACGCGCGTCTCCGCCATCGGCAACTAACTTCGAAAAGACCCGAAAGATCGGAATCACTGCTTGAACCCCCGGTTCTGCTGCAACCGGAGGCAGGTCTTCCACAAGAAAGGCGGAGGCATCCGACGCCACAATTTCCATTGCCACGCGCGAGGCCAGTGTCTGATGCAACGCGGCCAGTTCGCTGCGTGTGGCAGCCGTTGATTGCAACACCGCCACCACTGCGGCAACGCCTCCCGCTATACTCAGAATCGTGAGGAGCGTGCGGCTTGGGCGCAAGCGGAGATTGTTCCAGAAAAACTTCCATGGGATCATCCATCGATCTCCAGCTTGAGCGCCGCCATCCACTCCGCATCGGAGTTGGGGCGACCGTCGAAGCGGACTTTGCCGTCGAGCAGAACAATCAGTCGGTCGGCCTGCGATGCTACGCGAATATCATGTGTCACAACCACGACCGTCTGCTGGCTCTCGTGAGCGACATCACGCAGCAAACGCGTGATGTCGCGGCCGCGAACCGAATCCAGATTCCCCGTCGGTTCGTCTGCGAGGACTAGCGACGGCTTGATAACCAACGCCCGCGCGATGGCAACTCGCTGCTGCTCGCCTCCAGATAGTTGTGAAGGCAGGTGTTGCAAGCGGTGCGACATGTCCACCCGTTTCAAGGATTCCAACGCTCGAGGGATCGCATCACGTTGGGAAATTCCATCGAGGATCAAGGGCAATGTGACATTGTCAATCACGTTCAACGTGGGAACCAGATTGAACGACTGAAAGATAAATCCAATCCGCCGCCGCCGCAACAGAGTCAATTCGTAGTCACTCAACCCGGAGAGCTTCTGACCGTCAACCCAGATCTCACCGGAAGTCGGCGGTTCGATCCCCCCCATAATATGCAGCAGTGTACTCTTGCCTGAGCCACTCGGTCCCATGACGGCAATCATCTGGCCACGAGGAATATTCAGGGTCACATCGCAAAACGCCTGCACCTCGACCCCGTCATGCACAAAAATCTTTGAAATACCCGCTGTCCGGATAACATCCTCATGAGGAACGGCCAAGTGCGAACTTTCTTTAATTGAATTCAACTGTTGAACCTCGTGCATGCATCAATGACGTTGGGGATGCGTGGTACGCTCATCCTCGTGCTCTTAAAACACAATCTGAACCGAACCGTAACTCGGTTTTACCACCACCCGTCACGGAGCACCTCACAGGGCCGCGCGTGAGTCGCCCGCCACAGTGTCGCGAAGAGTAGCCTCCAACGCAATTCCCACCTTGATGCCCAACTTCTTTGAAAATGCAGCCGGAGCCATTTCGGAGGCTTGCTTCCAAGGACCAATCAGGAAGCCACGAATGTCTGTCTCGCCAGATCATGTCCAAAGTAACATCCATGCATGTCTTTTGAAGAGGCCGGACAACATTCATAATCCTGACGACGCACTGGAGTCCAGACGAGCAAGGCGGTACGATGGCTGTTGACTCAGAGGAAATCTCACCATGCTTCGAATTTCAGGAAGTTCAAAACGACTGTGTGACGGGATCACGCGTCGCGACCTTTTGCAGATTGGTGGCATCAGCGCACTGGGACTTGGAACCGGGACCGGTTCAGCCCACGCGGGGCAGGGCGGAGGTAGCAGTCGGGCGAAAGCCTGCATCTTCGTGTTCTTATTTGGATCGCCTCCCCAGCACGAGACCTTTGATCCAAAACCACTCGCTGCGGCAGAGATTCAGGGCGAGATGCAGGCCATTGACACGATCGTCCCCGGATTACAGATTTGCGAAGGACTCCCGCAGATTGCCCGCATCGCGGATCGATTGACAGTCGTGAGGTCGATGACGCACGAGTATCCGATTCACTGCTGTGCGTATGTGATGACCGGTATGCCAACGTATAGCATTCCCCTCGAAACAAGTCCCCGGGATCCGCAACAATGGCCGTTTATGGGATCGGTGGTCGATTATTTGGACGGACGCCGATCTGGCACAAAATCTCCAGCGATGCCGCGCAATGTCGGATTGCCTTGGCGATTTTGTTCCAAGGGAAGTTCGTCAGATCAGGCTGGCCCGTACGCCGCCTTTCTGGGAAACAATTACGATCCTTTCTGGAGCAGTTTCGAAGGGCCGGGCACCGTCATTGTTCCGAAATTGAATGCCGACGGTCAGACAGAAGATGTCCGCGACCCGCATGCCGGAATCGACGCTACAGGACGATTTCAACTGTCAGACGGTTGCCAGTTACCGCAGGAATTATCCGCGCAGCGATTTGATGCGCGAGTCCACTTGCTGCAACAGTTCGATGCTACGCGACCTTTACTGGATCGCGCGGCCGAGATCGGCAACTACAACGCTCAGCAGCAACGCGCCTTCTCGCTGATTGGTTCAAACCGGATTCGTGAGGCCTTGGATGTTGGTCGTGAATCTCATGCCATGCGAGAGCGTTACGGAATCTCGCTGTTCGGGCAGTCCTGTTTGGCTGCGAGACGACTCGTGGAAGCAGGCGCTCGTTTTGTGTCAGTATTCTGGGATCCGTTCGGGCCTCACGGCGCATCCGTATGGGATACGCATTCAAATCATTTCCCGCGACTCAGAAATTATTTGTTACCAGTCTTCGATCAAAGTTATTCCGCGTTGATTGCAGACCTAGACGATCGTGGACTTCTGGATGAAACGCTTGTCCTCTGCACCAGCGAACATGGTCGCACACCACAAATCGATTCCAAGCCTACCGGAGGTGCCCGCCATCACTGGTCGCGGGCATATTCGTCGGTATTCGCCGGCGGCGGGATGGCTCGAGGTCGTGTTGTCGGTGAAACAGATTCGATCGGCGGCGATGTTGTCGATACGCCAATTTCCCCCAAAGACATGCAGGCCACGGCCTACCATCTTCTGGGTTACGATGAAGCCACCACAATCCCCGATCAGCAGGGTCGGCCCCATCCCATCGCCGGTACCGGGCGACTCCGAAAAGAACTGCTCGGGTGAAGCCGGTAAATTTTTCGATCGCAACTGTTCGTAGTTCAGATTGCGAACCGGACTTTTCGGCGAGCGGTGCGGCGTCAGCCCATCGGTACATTGCGATTTGCGACCGTTCATGGAATTCGAATCGCAATGTACCGGCAAGCTGACGCATGCCGCTCGCCAAAACAATCGGATGTACGATCGACATTCGACTTTTCATCGCAGCGGCTAAAAAATCACGCTTCCATTTTTCCAGCCGTCGTTTCGCTCACACTGTAACTGTCGGCGGTGCGGGTGTTATTGGCGACGATGAGTTCGGCGAGCAGACCGAGCGACAGGGCTTGCCCGCCAAGGAGTGACGCGGCAATCGAATAGGCCAGAAGTGGCCGATTACCAATTGGCACGGCTGGTTGAATCAGGCCCGTCTGCATGGCCAACCAGAGCAGGCTCAGATATCCAAGTCCCAGTATTCCTAGCAAAAAAAACACCAGCCCGACACTGCCCATTGCGTGGAGTGGACGACGGCCAAAGCCGGTCAGAAAACTCACCGTCAGCAAGTCAAGCAGTCCGCGAATAAAACGTCGCACACCGTATTTGGAATGACCATACTGCCGCGAACGATGGTTCACAGCGACTTCGGCAACCTTAAAGCCGCGGGCATGTGCCAGCACGGGAATGAAGCGATGCAATTCGCCATAAATCTGCACTTCCCGAGCGACTTCTGTCCGAAAGAGCTTCAATCCGCAATTATGATCGTGCAGCTTCAGGCCACTCATCGCGCCAACTAGCCAGTTGAAGACCTTGCTGGGATAGACCTTGTGCCACGGATCCAGCCGACGCTCCTTCCAACCGTTGACCACATCATAGCCCGCATTGATCTGCCTGAGTAGTGCCGAAAATTCCGCAGGGTCGTCCTGCAGATCGGCATCGAGCATGAGGATGAGTTCCCCGGTGGCGATCTTCATCCCCGCTGTTAACGCGGCGGCTTTGCCAAAGTTGCGGCGCAGCCGAATTCCGAAAACAGGTCGAGGGGTAGCCGCGGCGGCCTCAGACAACTGCTTAATGACGCGCCACGATTCGTCGGTGGATCCATCGTCTACGAAGATCACTTCGAACTTCGTCACGGCGTTGCCGACTCCCGCTTTTAGTTCGTCCAAAAGCTGAATTAGACTCTCCTGCTCATTGAGCACTGGCACCACAATCGAGAGCGTAGGGAGGTTCGCCGCAGAAACATTTTGGTCGTTCATGGAAGATTTCGCTTCGACTTCAAAACGCGGAGGAATCAGTCTCCTGTCGATTGGACTAGCTAGATGAAGCGGAGTCAAGAATCGGGAATCTTGAATACCTACGTCGTTTCTGGCATCAGTTGAATATGGCCGTCACAGTGTTTGCAGACGACCTTGTTGCCCATGTACTTCATCGCGGCTCGCAATTCATTTTTGCAGTGTGGGCATTGAGCATAAAAGGCATTGATGACCACCGTCGGGGTGTAGGTAAAGGGCTTGCTGCAGTGTTTGCACTGCACTTTTAAGTTGCGGTACTTCGCATGAATTCGAAGTTCTTCATTGCACCCCGGGCAGGAGACATAATGACCTCTCGGCAACGCGGCAGCGATCACGGCAAGCTCCGGCAAGGGTATGAATAAAGGAACTTCCACACTGTCCTCTGTGAGCTCCGAATTTAACAGCGCCCGACAAGACTGACAATGCACTACGCGTGCGGGCATATGATCGCCACACTGGGGACAGGGACCTCCTCGCCATGCACCATTCATCGAAACGACCTTTTACAAAAAGAGCTTTGAATTTGAAGTCGGCTGTAACCCGTCCCGTATTTTAATTAACATAACTTTAACACAAAAAAGATATGTTTGTCATTTCTGTCTGGACGCGTATTCTCAATACGGTCAGCTCCGGCCAGCGAACTCTTGATTTGGCGGGGATCCACTTTCCGCTTGTTGTTTTATTTCTAGAGGTCTGGCCGGGCTTTGAGCGCCATTAAGTGCCGAAATGTTCGCAGATAAAGATGTCCATTCGCAACTGCTGGCGTGGCATGGCTTTCTTCGCCAAGCGGGATGCGTCCGATTTCTTCGAAATGATCACCTGCCCGCACAACGACCACATCTCCGCTTTCTGTCAGACAATAAAGGCGATCGCCGATACAGATTGGCGATCCACTGAAGCCACCGTCGATTCTCTGCGACCAGATTTCTTTGCCGGTCGGAAGTTCGAGACATACGAGAATTCCCTTGTCACCCCAAAGAAACAACATTCCCTTGTGGGCGACAGGACAGGGGACATACGGCAATGTCGTTTTACGTTCAAAGACAATCCGTGATTCCGCCTTCACCACGGGATCCGTCTGCATCGCCGCAAAATATTTCCCACTCCCGCCTTCACCACAGATGATGAAAATCAAACCGTCTGACGCGACAGGTGACGCGACTGTACGATGCGAAAGTTTTGGTGTTTGCCAGTTGACTTTTCCCGTGAGCAAATCCACACCCGTGACGCCATTCGATTCGCTGAGACAGACTATCTGGTAACCCCCATTACCGTTCGAAACAATCAATGGGGTCGAATAAGATGTCTTGCCGGGCAGGCGTTCCGACTGCCAGATCGGCTCCCCTGTCTCTGCCTGCAACGCGATCAGAGAACTGGGGCCGACCTGATCATTCGGAATGATCAACAGGCCTTCGTGGAGAATCGGCGACGCCCCAAGTCCGTGTTCGCTGTTGTATGCGCCGAGTTCACGGCGCCACGTTTCTCGACCAGTGAAATCCCACGCCACGACCAGCAGGCGCGCATCATCTGCGAATAAAACGTAGACTCGATCGCCATCCGTGCAAGGTGTACTGGATGCCCAACTGTTCTTCTGATGCTTCGAACTTTGATGCAACTTGAGGGCTGCCTGCCAGTGTTCTTTCCCGGAATCGGCATCCAGACAATGGACGAAACGTTCACCGCCGCCTTCCGTGGCCGACGTGACAAACATCGTTTTCTCCCAAATGATGGGCGAAGAATGTCCGACATGCGGCAGTTCAATTTTCCAAGCATAATCAGCATCCTTCCAAGTCGCAGGAATACCCTTCAACTCGCTGACGCCTGTCCCATTTTCGCCTCGAAAACGTCCCCAGTTCTGTGCCCGGGCCTGTGCAGAAAACAGGCTAACAAGCGCGCTGGCAATGAGTAATACGAAAAGCTGACGCATAAAATGGCCTCACAAAAAACCCCTAAAAATCGACTATTCTGCAGCACGGTACGCCTTCTGCCGGGCGGATGCAACTTTCCACGGACGATGTGTTGATTCGGCATTGTGCGGTATTGTCTGGTGCTGCTAAACACAGGCCTAAATCCCAAATAGAGTGGAATATCTTTACGGAGCTCATTTGAAGCGCTCGGCTCAGTCAGTGGAAAATCTTCCGGCGGTTGTTCAAACTGGTGAACAATCATCGACTTTACGAGAGCCAACACCCTGAGATTTGCGCACCATGCCAGACCCCGAAGCCCCCGTGCTGTCCGCCGACGAAATGGCCTTTCTACTTACATGGGATGGTACAATTTGGCGAGATGTGGTGCGCCTGCGACTCGGGCAGATGACCACAATTGGCCGGTCGGCCACGAATCGCATTGTCCTTCAGGATGATGCTTGCAGCCGGAACCACTGTGAAGTCTTCCACTCCGGCGGCGAGTGGCGCGTACGCGATCTGGGAAGTCGCAATGGCACGAACATCAACGCACACCGTGTGAGTGGCGATGCCGTCATTGAATCCGGAGACGTGATCGGCATCGGCGACTGTCGGCTCGCATTCACGAATAGTCTGGAATCGCCCCAGATTCCCCCGCCAGATATTGCAACACCCGGAGATCACGTGACTTCTGCTACGGCGACGGCTGTCAGCACTGGGCTGGAACCAAGCATCCTGCATCGCACAACCATGCCGGAGTTTCTGACAACCAATAACGGTCAACGGCCGGATGCAAACTACGCTTCGGAACTTACCAAGTTGTATCGATTGGGTCTGGAAATGGGCGCGGCCCGCACACGGCAGCAGTTGACCGAAGTCGTGCTGACAAATCTTGCCCGAGAAACCGCGGTCAGCATCTCTGCCATCCTGCTTGCCGGGCAGGACGCATCCCCACAACCGGGACCGGCAGACTTACAGGTTGTCGCCTACGATAGTCGCAAAGATCAAGCTTATCGTCGCGTGTCCGACAATCTGTCGCGAATTGTCCTATCCAAGCGCGAAGCAATTCTGGCCCGCGACGTGGGAGATCACAGTCAGTTATCATTCTTTGACAGCCTAGGTGAGCTGAAAGCAGTCAGCGTCATCTGCGCCCCAATCGTGTCACTGGATCGAGTCCTAGGACTCATTCATTTATACTCCACGAATCCCGATAATCCGCTCGACAAACACGATTTAGAATTCACGCTAGCCGTCTCAAATCAACTGGCCGTGTCGCTGCTGCTGCTCCAAGAACGTGATTCACTGCAAACCGGACTCACCCAGGCCCGCCATGAGAACCGGACCTTGCGGGCCCAGTTGACTGAAGAACAGAAGTTGATCGGTGAGACTTCCAGTGTCATTGATCTGCGTGAACGCCTGACCTTGATCGCCGAGACTGACGCCAGTGTTCTGATCCGGGGAGAGAGCGGTTGCGGTAAGGAATTGATCGCCCGCAGTATTCATCAACAAAGTCCGCGTTGCAATGGCCCGTTTGTTTGCGTCAACTGTGCCGCGCTGAATGAAAGCTTGCTCGAAAGTGAACTCTTCGGCCACGAAAAAGGCGCGTTCACTGGCGCGATTGAACGCAAGATCGGACGTTTTGAACAGGCCGATGGCGGCACTCTGTTTCTCGATGAAGTCGGCGAAATGAGTCCTGCGATCCAGGCCAAGTTTCTGCGCGTGCTGGAGGGAGCCGCCTTTGAACGCATTGGTGGTCGGAAACCGATTCAGGTAAATGTGCGGATCGTGGCGGCGACGAATCGCGATCTGGAAGAAGCAGTCGAAGACGGTAACTTCCGCAAGGATCTTTACTTCCGGCTGCAGGTGGCAGAAATCACAGCCAGTCCTCTGCGGGAACGACGCGACGACATTGAGTTACTGGCAAATGCCTTCCTGCAGAAATTCGTCCGGAAAATCGGCCGCGTGATTAAAGGCTTTACCCCAGACGCCATGGAACTGCTCAAAAATTACAAGTGGCCCGGCAATGTCCGTGAACTGCAGAATACAATCGAACGCACCGTGATTCTGTGCCGCAACGAATTGGTACGTGCCACCGATATCCAGCTTTCAAGTCTCGGAAGCCGCGCTTCAGCACCTGCGATGGATCGCTCCGAGATGGGCGAGTATCGCGAATTGTCCATGGCCGATGTCGAAGAAGAACATATCCTCGCAACGTTGGAATATACAGGCTGGAACAAGTCCAAAGCTTCGCAGATCCTTGGAATTGAACGCTCAACGCTGGACCGAAAACTCAAACGGTATCATGTGCCAAAACCGTTGACCGATTGAATTTTTCAGAGCAGGTTTCGATGGCTATTAAGTTTCGTTGCCCGCACTGTCTGCAGCTCCTAGGAATCTCAACCTCGAAAGCTGGGACGCTTGTCGATTGCCCGGCGTGTGGTCGATCCGTCCTTGTCCCCCACGACGGCGACGTGGCGACCGGAACGAAACAGGCGTCGAAAACAGGTGAACATCCGGGACTGTTCGACGCGTTGCAAGAGTTGTCAGCACTTGGTTCGCTCGATGCCGATGATATGGCACCGCGCATCCTTCCCGAGTTACTGAAACCCGATCTGAATTCCGCTCTGTGGGAACTTGCGGCAGCCGCACCTGTCGTCCAGCAGCAGCCAGTGAAGCCCTCTAAAATCACGGCAGCATTCCAGTCGGAGACGCGCCGCTTTTCGTTGTTGCCGCTCACGCTCATGTTGCCTGCATTTGCGGCGGGACTACTCATGGGGACGTTTTGGCGATCCCGTGATCATCTCGACGCAGCCACAGCCGATCCAAAATCCACTGTCTCGACCGCGCCAGAAGCTGCGATTCAGAGGCCTGCCGCCGGTGAGCGTCAATTGCAAGGCATCGTGCGTTTCGTCAACGATGCCGGAAACACCGCCGCAGATGCAGGCGCGATTGTGCTCCTCCTGCCAACTCACAACACGACAACGCTGCGACTTGACGCCCGACCATTGCGGGAATCTGCAGACTCCAAAGCCCGCCATGCGATTGAAGCGGCATTAGAAACACTTGGCGGTTCCGTACATCAGGCTGACGACGCTGGCACATGGACCGCGCAAGTGCCGTCAAACGTCGCGCTGACCATGATCGTGATTTCCCGCCACCGCTCAAGAACCGACAGTCAGCCAGTCTCTGCCGAGATCCTTGAATCGCTCAGCCGCTGGTTCGATTCCCCAATTCATATGACCGGGCAACTGGCCGTAAAACAAGCAATTGTGCCTGCCGGATCGGGCAGCGACAATCAGCAACCGCAGTCACTGGAGATTGAGTTCTCTGCGAAGTAGTTATCTGGGTGTCACTTTTTTTTAAAACCATGCAATGTTATCCGGCAAAATCTCATGCGTCACGGCTATCGCCGTTTTAGCATCGGTCTCGATTGCCGTGGGCGTGGACCCCATCGTGCATCAGATCAATTCAACTCACCAAACGCTATAATGGACCGCTTTGAACGCATGCCGATGCGTATTTGGTTTCCTCGGCGCGCCGCTCAGCGTTGATTCATTCATCAAGTTGCGGCCCTAGCGTGACCCGAAGTAAAACAGCATCAATGCCAGCGAGATTTTATGTATCATCGGTGGCAACAGATCGGGCATCGACATCAATTCGGGCACACCAGCGACCGCCATTGCCAGCAGCACGATAATGGCTTTGAAGTCTCCCCATCCCGCTGAGGCACGACGACCCGTTCGGCTACCGAACCAGGAACTGATGCTCCTCGCAATCGCACCGAGGGCATAGGCGGCCACAATTCCGAGCAGAGAAATTGCGCGCGGTTCCCACAGGCGTTGTTGACGATACAGAAAGACTCCGAGTGCGATGAATGACCCAACAATCAGAAGTCGGATGCTGTGACGAGGTAGGAAGAGCGGATTCCCCTCGTGTTCCAGGACTCCTTCCTTCTGGATTCGGGCAAGCACTTCCGGAGGCAGTGACACGAAGCGGCGTGATGTAAAATAGTGAGCCAGCGCGATCATCAGAGTCTCAGTCCAGACCAGATCCAGATCATGACCTCGTGCGACGCTAAGAGTCACAATGGACACGACGAACAACGTCAGAATTGCTCGCACACTTCCCACGGGAAGCCCGAGCGGTGGCCAATACTTCGGTGAGCCTTCTGGTTCCAGCGTCATCATTTAGCCCTTATCTGCGTGCCGGTTTCTCCCGTGAGCCGATCGACATATCAGACTCTGTGCGCGATGCATCCGACAACTTCTGCTCTCAGTCTACGCCGATGTTGTCTACTTACGCAACGTCCATCGGAAAGTAGACGCTTCGATTTAAGTTGGTGCTGCCGGGCCGGATTGATCCGACGCGCAGCGACCGGAATCCGTACGGCCATCACGCGTTGTCGGCAAGACACAAAACTCACTCGTTGAATGGATTGCGAACGCGAAGTGTGTTATACCGCTCGCCGTTGGCGTTCGCTCGTTTAACCGCGTGCCCGGCGGGCCATGATTTTTCCAGTTGAAATTTTGTATTTGAGATTTGAAATACAGAACGCGGGGCGATGCCCACGCGGTTAAACGAATGTGCCATCTCAACCTCGCGGTATAGTGCTGTATCTTCAGGATTGATATGTTTAACCCCCAAGCGGCAGGCAACACGCTGATGACCGATTATGAAAAACTGATCGACAAACTTCGGAAACTTGAAGCACTCTTTTCAGGGACGAATTACGAAGGCGAACGTACGGCCGCGTCGGTGGCGATCGACAAGATTCGGGAGAAACTGAAATCGATCGAGGTTGTTGATCCGCCGCTTGAATACAAGTTCTCCATGAATGACATGTGGTCCCGCAAACTATTTGTCGCATTGCTGCGACGGTACGGACTTCTGCCATACCGTTATTACAGACAGCGGCACACAACGGTTGTGGTGAAAATCTCGCCGCGATTTGTCGATGAGACGCTGTGGCCCGAGTTTCTGGAACTCAGCAAAGTCCTCCAAGAATATCTAACAGAGATCACCGACAAGGTGATCGCCCAGAGTATTTTTTCGGACACATCCGAAGCAGAGACGCGCAACGAACCAGCACGCTTAGAATCTCATTAAAACCTATGCTTAAACTTCCGCGATCCGGGGCTGCAATTCCTGTAGCTTGGACAATCTTGTCCGAGTCCTTGCCGGAAAGTATCCCATGATCGGACACATTTGAACGCCAAGATGCGTTGCTTTGACAACAACTCACGTCCCTCCGACGGACATGCATGTCCATCTTACGTATGAGCACTAGGAGTCACACATGAAGAGCGCGGGGCACTGTGTCGCGGCGTTGATTCTTGTTTCCGTTCTGAGCGGCGTGTCGTTGTCAGTGTGCGCCCAGGATTGGTCGCTGCGGGAGAATCCGGAACTGGCGGCGTACTTTGAAGAGCAAGTCAACAGGCTCGAAAAGGACAATGAGCTGACTCAGGTGCAGTCCTTGGCCGGATGGCAGGATGCCAAACCGGAGCTTCGCGAGCAGCTTTTTGATATGCTCGGCCTGAGCCCGCGTCCGGAAAAGACGCCGCTACACAGCCAGACGACGGCCACAACCGAAGAAAGCGAATTCGTCGTGGAGCGTGTGCATTTTCAGTCGCTGCCTGGACTTTACGTGACCGGCAACTTTTATCGACCTCGGAATATCGATGGCCCATTGCCGACAATTCTTTATGTCTGCGGTCATGGAAAGGTGAAGAAGGACGACGTCAGTTTTGGCAACAAAACGCATTATCATTACCACGGTGCTTGGTTCGCCCGCAACGGTTATGCGTGTCTGACGATTGACACACTGCAACTGGGTGAAATCGAAGGCCTGCATCACGGCACATACAATCTGGATCGCTGGTGGTGGAATTCTCGCGGTTACACACCGGCCGGTGTCGAAGCCTGGAACTGCATCCGCGCGCTCGACTATCTGGAGACGCGACCTGAAGTGGATGCCAAACGCATCGGCGTCACTGGGCGTTCGGGCGGGGGAGCCTACAGTTGGTGGATTGCCGCATTGGACGATCGGATTCAATGCGCGGTTCCGGTAGCGGGGATCACGTCGCTGCGAGATCATGTCATCACCGGCTGTGTCGAAGGCCATTGCGACTGCATGTACATGGTCAACACGTTTCGCTGGGATTTTGCCAAAGTCGCGGCGCTGGTCGCTCCTCGGCCGCTGCTGATTTCCAATACGGACAAGGACACGATCTTTCCACTGGAGGGGGTGATCGATATTCATCGCCAAGTACGCCACATTTATGAACTGCTGGACGCGGGAGAAAATCTCGGTCTGCAGATTACTGAAGGTCCGCACGAGGACACTCAGGAACTGCACATTCATGCGTTTCGCTGGTTCAATCGTTTTCTAAAACACGACAAATCGATGATCGAGAAGACGGCGGTGAAATTTTTTGAACCCGAGCAGCTCCAAGTGTTCGCCCAGCTACCCACTGACGAAATCAATACGACGATTGATGAGACGTTTGTGCCACTGGCTCAATTGCCGTCAATCGACGACATTCTGGGGGATCAGGATGCGTGGTACAACAACCGCCTCGGCCATCTGCGTGAGCATTGTTTCCACGCGTGGCCGGACAGCGATCCGGCTTGGAAACCACCGACAGAGACGCGTCTTGAATCACTTTCTGTCGAAGACTTTGAACTGCCCAAACCTGACACCTGGCAGCGAGTCCGCATCCATTTTGAAAGTGAATCGCATGTTCCTCTGTATCTCGATGTGGTGTTCTCAAAAGAGAAGACGCTGGAGTCACTCGAAGAGGCGACGATGATGATCACCAACGGCAAAGACCCTGTAAAGACGGAGGGCAGTAGATTCCGTTCGCCGTTGGCGCCGGCTGGCTGCATTGTGGTCTTTACCCCACGTGGCATGGGTGCGCAGGCATGGCAAGGCGATGAAGCACAGCAGCGTCAGATTCGTCGCCGATTCCAATTGATCGGCACGACCGCAGATGCTGAACGTGTCTGGGACATGCGACGCGCCCTTCAGGTCATCCGCCAAGTGTGTACTTCACTCAAGGCGCCACCCATGATTCGAGGTGAACAATCGCTGGAAGCACTGGTGATGCTGGCGACCCTCTTTGAGCCAACTTCCGGATCGCAGGTCCTCACGGACGTGACTGCCGACCCGACAAAATGGCCCGACATTCTGAATCTGACACGCACGATGACGCCGCAGGAATTAGTGGCACTGGTGGCGTTTCGAAATGGGATCACCGTCACGCCCGAATCCCAAGACGTCGCGGCATTGGCAGAAAAACTTGCTGAAGACAAACGCTGGCGAGCGGTGGGTGGCAGCCCTCCGGTACATCCACCCCGCTGATTCCTGTCCATTCGCCGCTACGGCAGCTCCATCAAAATGCGAAACGCGTCTTGACTCGGCATGTTGAGCCAGCTCATCCGCCGCGAGGAACTGGTAGTTTCTTCGACGGGACTGAAGATATTGCCACCGCGAATTGGGCCGCTGCCGGAATAGCCAGATTCTTCTGCTTCGGGAACTAGGCAGCGTTCATCTTCGTTGCCGTGCATGTCGTAGAGTCCCCAGGCGTTGGGCTTGAGCATGCAGGTTGGATGGAGATCATTGTCGGCGCTGGTTTCAAACCAAGCGTACTCCTTGAGTTGTTGCGGATCGTCGCCGAATGACCATCGACCACGACGACCGCACCGGCAGGCGTATTCCCATTCTTGTTCGGTTGGTAGCCGAATTGTGCTTCGTGTTTCGCGGGACAACCAGTCACAGAAAGCGATCATATCGGTATAGGCGAGACTTGTTGCTGGATGCTGCTCGGTGACAAACTGCGCGCCAAGGTTATTCCAAAAGAATGTCGGTCCCTGAATCCAGCGTTTGATATGCGGTGATGCTGGATCTTGCCCCCAGCCACCTGCGCCGTTTTCTTCGGCGACTGTGGGAAAGCTCTGCGCCTCTGCAAACACCTTGAATTGACCGATGGTGACTTCAGACTGCGACAGATAAAAACCTTTCTCGAGCCGCACGGGCACCACATCGTCGCCGTAGTCAAAATCGCCGGGCGGAATGAATGCAAAAGTAACTCCGTGGACCGTGACACTTTCTTCCAACTTCAGAATTGTCGCCCATTCCCTGCGATAGTCCGCTACGGCATCCTCTGGCAGATCCGTCAGCGACGCAATGCGGGATGCGACTGAACCGGACTGCGAACTCTCTAGGATCTCGCGGTTGCCACGGAACGCAAAGGCCGCGACAACAATCGCAGCGACGCCCGGAAAAAACACCCACAGCAGGAATGCCAGCGGCGATTTTGCACGACCTGATGCGGCGCATGAAGCAGGTTTCTCGGCTGATTCCTGCATTTCAAAATTCGGCATCAGTTCAGGAACTGCCTGCACTTCTGACGTCACTCTACAAGCCACAGCAGCAAACGGTGAAGTGGCCGCAATCGCCGGGGTCACCAACTGAGACAATTCACAATTTTCTGCATCTGCATCAATGGCGTTGAGCGACAAAGTAACATCTGGCAGTCCGTTCGCCTTCAACATCACAAGTTGCTGCAGGAGCTCGCGCATGGAAGCCATGCGTTCGGCTGGCTTCTTCGCCATCAGTGAGGCCAAGAGCGGATCAATCAATTCGGGAACCTGCGGTGACAAATGACACAGCGATGGGATTGGCTGTTCGCGATGCGCCAACAGCCGTTCAATGCCCGTGCCTTTTGCAAAAGGTGCGCCCCCAGTGATCAGGAAGTACAATGTGCAGCCAAGGCTATAAATATCCGATCGCTCATCCGCCAGTCTAGAATTCTGAGCCTGTTCAGGGGACATGTAGTCAACCGTCCCCATGATCATATTGGTTGTCGTCAAATCTGACGCATGATCGATCTCCGATGTAGCCGGTGCGTTAATTCGCGCCAGCCCAACATCGAGCAGTTTTACATTTCCTGAATCGTCAATCAGCAAATTGGACGGCTTAATGTCGCGATGAATCACGCCTTCGCGATGCGCATACTCTAACGCCAGCGCGGCTTGCTGCACGACGTCCACGGCAAGCGGCAATGAGAGCGGACCATACTCTTTGACCAGTTCACTCAGGTTTTGTCCTTCAACAAATTCAGAAACGAGGTAGCTGATTCCGTTCTGTTCGCCGGCATCATAGGCCGTGACGATATTCGGGTGAGATAATTTCGCGGCGACTTCGACTTCTCGCAAAAATCGTTTCGCCTGCAATTCCGCTTGCGGAATATCCCGGCGGAGGACCTTCAGCGCGACCGTGCGTTTCATCCTCCGATGCACGGCGCGATAAACTGTTCCCATGCCGCCGCGGCCGACAAAGTCTTGTACGATGTACTCGCCAAGGATAAGTGGATCGTCGCTGCCGCGAAGCAGTGCATCGACTTGAAACAACGTTAGCTTCTTTGCTGCAACAAGGTGTTCGCCGAATGCAGTGGAAGAAGACTCAGGGGAGACGGAACTTACGCCGACTGCGATCTCGTCTTCGGAAAGCAGCCGACTTTCGCACAGACGCTGCAAAAACACGGCCCATGTGCAGGGCTGGGCGTGTGCTGCTTCGGCCAATCCGGGCGACAGCGTCTGCACTGATAGGAAAGTGTTGTCGGACGCCCTTGCGGTATCCAGTGCATGCCGCAAAGCCGATCGATCTAAATCGGGCCAACGGGTCAGATACATCTCCAGATCGACCGTCGCCCCGCATGCCGCTCGGTGCTCAATCTCAAGCTTCGCTAACTGCTGGAGCAGGGCAGGGCGGACCTGTAATTCGGTACCGGCAGCGGCAGCTTCGATACTCGGCGGTTGGCCTTGTTGCCATGCACGCGCATATCGATCGCAGATTGCTTGAATCTGCAAAATCTGTTGGGAAGTCAGTAATTTGTGCAGCCCACCGCTCACAAGTTGCAGATCTTTTAAGAGTTTGTGGTCCGGAGTCATTCCGGGAAGTCAATGTTTTCGCTCAACCGCATAGCGAACACAACCATTTATTGCCGCGATTTCGGTGTGTGTCACGAGAAAGTGTGATTGACTCTCAAACCTGTCCGCGCAGGGATTGTTTGCCCCGCCCTTGACGTTGTCGCCGTGGCCGCGACACTTGTCACTCCGGCACTCATCCTGCCGTGGTTTTCTCTTTCGTGCACTCAGGAGCTTTTCGATGTCGCAGTGTTTCTTAACCGGTGTGGTCAGTGTCATGCTTGTGTCAGCCGTAACGCAGGCAAAAGACTGGACTCAATGGCGCGGACCAAATCATACCAATGTGGCGGAAGCAGGGCAGGGCGTGCCCACCGAATGGAGTGACACAAAAAATGTCATTTGGAAAGTGGATGTTCCCGGTCGCGGCCATGCCTCACCAGTCATCACGGGCAACACCATCGTGCTGTGCACTGCGGATGATCAAAGTCAGTCACAGGCGGTGATCGCGTTTGATCGCAAATCGGGCAAGCAACTGTGGATGACACCGATTAGTGAGGGAGGATTTGCACGGGTTCACCCCAAGAATACCCATGCCTCAGCAACTGCAGCCACGGATGGAACGCATGTCTTTGCTACGTTCTGCCATCACGAAAAAATTGAAGCTGTCGCTCTCGATATGAAAGGCAAAATTGTCTGGCGCAAGGACGTTGGTGGATTTCGTCCAAAGCAATATGAGTACGGTTACGCAGCATCGCCGACAATTTACAAGGACAAGCTGATCATCTCGGCAGATTGCGACACAATCGCTTGGGTCAAGGCATTGAAAATATCCGACGGCAGCATCGCATGGGAACAGCAACGCGAGAAAATGCTCAACTGGTCATCCCCGATCGTAGCCAGCATTTCGGGTCGCGATCAGTTACTTCTGAGCGGAACCTATCAGATCGCATCGTATGACCCTGCAACCGGAAAACCGCTCTGGAGTACCAAGTGTCTGACCATGGCAACCTGTGGAACCTGTACTTGGGAAGGCGATCTTATCTTTGCCAGCGGTGGTTATCCGGACCCGGAAACAGTCGCCGTAAAAGCCGATGGCTCTGGAGTTGCTTGGAAGAACGAAGTGAAGTGCTACGAACAGTCGATGGTTGTTCACCATGGTTACCTCTACGCCTTTACTGACAACGGCATCGCGTATTGCTGGAATGCAAAGACCGGCGAGGAAATGTGGAAGGAACGACTGAGCGGCCCGGTATCGACATCGCCGCTGATCGTCGGCGATACAATCTTCGCAACCAATGAAGCGGGAACAACTTGGGCTTTTAAAGCCAACCCAGACAAATACGAACAGCTCGCCGAAAATCAACTGGGGGATTCTGCGTTTGCGTCCATGGCTGCCGTTGATGGTCAGTTGTTTATCCGCACGGCCAAAGGTGAAGGGGCAGGGCGGAAGGAAACGCTGTATTGTATCGGAAGCAAGTGAGTACCGCTTACGAAACAACCATCTGCAGTTGAATTCCTGTCTGCTGCTCACCTGAGTGTAACCGATGCCGAGTGTTCATCCTGAGATTCTGATTGTTGGGGCCGGTGTTGTTGGGCTGACGACCGCCTTGAAGCTGGCCGAACGCGGTGTGTCAGTCACACTGCTGGATCGACAACTGGTAGGACGTGAAGCGTCTTGGGCCGGAGCCGGGATGCTGCCGCCCGGCAATGCCGCAAATGCCGACACACCAGAAGCTCGACTACGATCGTACAGTCATGGGCTGTGGCCAGAGTTCGCGGCAGATCTGGCTGACAGAACAGGCATTGATACCGGTTACCACGTCTGCGGCGCGATCGAAGTCTGTGCGCATGATCAACAGGAGGAATTCCGCCAACTTGATACGCAATGGCAGGCTGAAGGCATTCGAGTTGAACGCCTCTCTACACGGGAAGTCCAGCAGCATGTGGCAGATTTGGATGGGCGCTTTGAAAACTCACTCTTTCTGCCCGACTTCGCTCAGGTACGAAACCCGCGTTACCTGAAAGCGTTGAAGGCCGCATGCCTGCAACGCGGCGTTGAAATTTTGGAACATGTTCAGGCACTGGATATCCGTCAGAAGGATGGTCGCATTTCAGAAGTGCGCGTTGAGGCGCGCACGCTGCAGTTTGATCGCATCTGTTTTGCGGTCGGAGCTTGGTCAGCGTCGCTGCTGCAGCCGCTGGGGGTTTCGATTCCCGTTAAACCTGTGCGCGGTCAGATCGTTCAACTCCAATTGCCAACACAGCCATTTCGATGCGTGATTGAACTGGGGCGACGTTACCTAGTTCCGCGACGTGATGGTTTGATTTTGATCGGTTCAACCGAAGAAAACGCCGGCTTTGCAAAACATACCACGACGGAAGGCGTCGCTGGTTTGCTCGACTTTGCCAAATCACTTGTGCCTTCTCTCGCACATGCCAAAGTTGTGCATACTTGGGCCGGACTGCGACCTGGATCTCCCGATGAATTACCGCTGCTGGGACCAGTGCCCGAATTTTCGAACGTATTTATCGGTGCAGGTCACTTTCGATCGGGATTGCAGATGTCACCTGCTACCGGAACAATCCTCGCCGATCTGATGCTCGGCGAGACACCTGCGATTTCGCTAGACGGATTGGAAGCAGCTCGATTTTCCTCGTCAGCCACCGCGTCGTTGGCGGGGGATTAAACTGTTTTTATCCCATTATCACATGAGCCCTGCCCTAGGC
>Ga0209553_1000046_pt1 | contig 54239 bp, 56 predicted proteins | sample LauGreFBDMM110DN_2_FD_188217 | JGI IMG/M metagenome (GOLD analysis project Ga0209553, IMG submission 188217) | Freshwater lake microbial communities from Lake Michigan, USA - Fa13.BD.MM110.DN (SPAdes) (version 2) | ecosystem: Environmental > Aquatic > Freshwater > Lake | place: Lake Michigan...
ACGATTTGCTCGGGCTTGAGACGTTGACCTTTAGTCATGTTTAACACTCCTTTAAGTAAAAGATTATCAAAAATCCTCTCTTATGGAGTGGTACTAAAAATCAGGTCAGTTCACTAAATCCCCGCCAAATTCAGCCACCACAGGTATATACAAACCGAATTTTGTATGTTCAATGACACGAAATCCACAATCAGTGATTGTGGCGCTTAGTTCGTGATAACTCCTTAAACTGATGTGCCCCGTTTTCAAGATAGGTTCACGGTAAATGGCTCTTACCAGTTGAATAATGCCGGGTAGAAAAGCCACCCTACACGACAACTCCATCAAACTATAGCGCTGAGGTGTCGTCACAACCGCAATACCTCCAGGCTTCAAGATACGGTAGACTGTCTTGATTGCTGCCTCTGGATTATGTACATGTTCAAGCACCTCACTGCATAAAACAAAATTGAAAGATTCGTCCGCAAAATTAGAGTGCTGTATGTCATCCACAGTCAGCTTTAAATTTTCGATTTGTTCCGCCAACGGCTCAATTCCTGACAAGTAAGCCAACTCGACATCTGCGCCAATTACCTGCACGCAATGTTTGGCCAGAACAGATAGATAGATGCCGGATCCAGGCCCATATTCAACCGCTTGTGCCATGCGAATGTCAGCAATACATTTTGTTATGGCATTGGTTACCCAGCGTAAGCGTGTTTGATGCAGACGACGTCTGGTGTAATTCTTTGACGTATAAATAACCAATTGCAAATCAAATAGTGGATTGTCTTTGGGTAAGGTCATTAAACTAATTGCATTTTGGGGTCAAAGAATCTAATCATATTCCGTTTAGACTTCCTTGCAACATCTTTGCACGCATGGTGCCCACACAAAAACTGCGCCTAGTGAACGCGCTCAAGGCAAACGGCGAGGTGGTCGTGATGACCGGTGACGGCGTGAATGATGCGCCCGCACTCAAGGCGGCCCACGTTGGTATCGCCATGGGACGACACGGCACAGACGTCGCCCGGGAGTCCGCTGCATTGGTCCTGCTGGATGATGATTTTGCCTCCATCATGCATGCCGTTCGCATGGGGCGTATTATCTTTGACAACCTGCGCAAGGGGATGGCTTACATATTTGCGGTGCATATCCCTATCGTCGGGCTGTCACTCATTCCTCTGCTACTGGGTTGGGCGCCCATCTTTGCGCCTGTGCACATTGTGTTCCTAGAGATGATCATCAATCCCGCCTGCTCCATTGTTTTTGAGGCAGAGCCCGCGGAGGCTAACATCATGCGGCGACCGCCACGCCCGACCAAGGAACCGCTGTTCGGCAAGCGTGTGTTACTCATTAGCTTAATGCAGGGCACGGTCCTGTTGCTCGTGACCTTCATGATACTGAGTTACTCCAAGTCTCTGGGGCTGGCGGACAGCGTCGCACGTGCGATGATTTTTACCACGCTGGTCATCGGCAATCTCGGCCTAATTCTGGTTAATCGCTCCTGGCAACGTGTCACCCTTCACGTACTGGACAATCGTAATCCTGCCCTGTGGTGGATCGTTGGTGGCGCCCTGGCGTTTCTTTTTATGACCCTAACGTTGCCGTCCCTGTATGAAATGTTTGATTTTGCATCATTCTCGTGGCAGCAGCTCACGCTGTGTGTCCTTGCTGGGCTGGGTAGTGTTGCATGGTTCGAGCTTTACAAAGTATTTCATCGGGCTCACGCCATCCACACTCGACCAAGCTAGAACACAGTGATACCAAGAAATATTCAACCGGGTTATGGTGTGGTACGCACGCCTGTCGTATTAGATAACGGCATTCCCAAGATGCCCGCACAAAAAACGATTAGCACGGCGGACTGGTCGCCCGTATAGCCACGGTGTGATTCGTTCACCACCTCGGGCAGCACGTCCCCCATGACGATGTGCTTGACCTGCCCCTCTCCCGCCCTCTCGACCGTAAGCTCGCCTGACAGCACGTAGGCTACGCTCGGCATGCCGTGCTGGTGCCAAGACAGTTCGGCGTGCGGTGGGATGGTTATCTTCAAGACTGTCATTTCCGGCTGACCCGAGGGGTAACGCTCGTACCTCACGCCGTCCCACGATGCGGTCGCTCGTAGCACGATGTCGCTCGTAACGCGTAACGAATCTTCTGCCTGCGCAGACGTAACGATGCCAAGCATGAAGAGCAGCACTCCCACGAGCGCCCCGCTCGGGTGACGAGCTGACGACGACTGGTATGGGTGAATGTTAGGGCTCAAGCTCTACAACGAGAATGCCGTGGACATGCGGTCGATCGCCTGCCTCAGGTTGTCCATCGAAGTGGCAAAGGACAGGCGGACGTAGCCCTCGCTGCCAAACGCTGAGCCTGGCACGACCGCCACCCCGACCCGCTCCAACAGGTACTCCGAGAGTGCCACGTCGGTCGCGTCCTTGATGAGTCCTCGCTGGTGTAGATTCGCAATAACGGGACGCACATCGGGGAATGCGTAGAATGCTCCCTCGCTCTGAATGCAGTTAACACCGGGGATCTCGTTGAGTGCGTCCACCACGAACAGGTGTCGCTCGCGGAACGCCTCGAGCATCGGCGTAATGCAGCCTTGGTCGCCGCTAAGGGCTGCCTCCGCGGCCACCTGGGAGATCGAGGTGGGGTTGGATGTGCTCTGTGACTGCACGTTCTCCATGGCCGTGATGATGTGCTCGGGCCCCGCAGCGTAACCGATACGCCAGCCCGTCATCGCGTAGGCCTTGGACACCCCATTCAAGACCATGGTGCGCGCGTAAAGGTCGGGGCAAGCGTTTAAGATGTTGACGAACTTCTCATCTCGTAGCGCGATGTGCTCATACATATCGTCCGTGGCGATCAGTATCTCTGGGTGCTTGCGCAGTAACGCGCCGAGCGCCTGCAGCTCCTTCAGACTATAAACCGCACCCGTGGGGTTACTCGGGCTGTTGATGACCACCATCTTTGTCCTTGGAGTGATCGCCCCCGCCAGTTGCTCGGCGCTCATCTTAAAACTTTGCTCGATGCCGGTCTGAACAATAACCGGCCTGCCCTCTGCGATCAGCACAATGTCGGGGTACGACACCCAGTAGGGTGCGGGGATGATGACCTCGTCACCGGCATTAATTAGCGCCAACGTTAAATTGAAAAAGCTCTGCTTGCCGCCACAGGAGACTAAAACCTGTTTGGCGGTGTAGTCCAGCCCGTTGTCGCGCCTGAGCTTGGCGATGATGGCCTGCTTGAGGGAGGGCGTGCCGCCCACCGCGGTGTACTTGGTGAAGCCTTTGCCGATCGCCTCTACGGCCGCATCCTTGATATGCTGCGGCGTATCAAAGTCCGGCTCCCCCGCTCCCAACCCAATAATGTCCTTGCCCTCCGCCTTGAGCTTTGCGGCACGCGCGGTCACGGCGAGCGTGGGGGATGGTTTGATTGCCTGTACGCGCTTCGATAGTTCCAAGATCGTGTCCTTATGAGCTCAAAGTAAATCGTTCCGTATGTTAAAATTTTCAATCCAGTCTCGCTAAATTATACCGTGATTAAGACCTTCCCAAATAGCCCCTATTTTTTACACCAGCCATTCTCACCCGCGGGAGATCAGCCCACCGCCATTGAGAAGCTGGTCGAGGGAATCAACGACGGGCTGTTATTTCAAACCCTGCTCGGCGTGACCGGATCCGGTAAGACCTTCACCATGGCAAACGTCATCGCCCAGCTGGGGCGACCGGCCATCATCATGGCGCCCAACAAGACCCTGGCAGCACAGCTGTACTCCGAAATGCGCGACTTCTTTCCCGAGAACGCGGTGGAGTACTTCGTCTCCTACTACGACTACTACCAGCCGGAGGCGTACGTGCCCTCGCGCGACATGTTTATCGAGAAGGACTCCAGCATCAACGAGCAGATAGAGCAGATGCGACTGTCCGCCACCAAGTCTTTGCTCGAGCGTCAGGACGTGGTGATCGTTGCCACCGTCTCCGCCATCTATGGTATCGGTGACCCGGTGGACTACCACGGCATGATTCTGCACCTGTGCGAGAACGAGAAGCTAGAGCGCAATGCCGCCATCAAGCGGCTCACCGAGATGCAGTACGAGCGTAACGACGTGGACTTCTCGCACGGCAACTTTCGTGTACGCGGCGACGTGATCGATATCTTTCCCGCGGAGAATAGCGAGCACGCCATTCGCCTGACCATGCTCGACGACGTCGTGGAGAGCCTATCGCTGTTCGATCCCCTGACCGGACACATCCTGCGACGCGTACCGCGCTTTACCGTGTACCCGTCCAGCCACTACGTCACACCACGCAGCACCGTACTGCTGGCGATCGAGACCATCAAGGCGGAGCTCGTCGAGCGCGTCGCGTTTTTTCAGCGTGAGCACAAGCTGGTCGAACTGCAGCGCATTGAGCAGCGCACTCGGCACGACCTCGAGCTGCTTAACGAGATTGGCTTCTGCAAGGGCATCGAAAACTACTCGCGCCACCTGTCTAGGCGCAAGCAGGGCGAGCCCCCGCCCACCCTGCTCGACTACCTGCCGTCCGACGCGCTGATGTTTTTAGACGAGAGCCACGTCACCATCCCGCAGGTCGGCGGCATGTATAAGGGCGACCGGGCGCGCAAGGAGAACCTGGTCAACTACGGCTTCAGGCTGCCCTCCGCGCTGGACAACCGTCCGCTACGTTTTGATGAGTTCGAGCGTGTCATGCGCCAGTCCGTGTTCGTGTCCGCCACGCCGGCAATCTTTGAGGGTGAGCACACCCAGCAGGTGGTCGAGCAGTTGGTGCGCCCCACCGGGCTGGTGGATCCCCAGATCGACGTGCGCCCTGCCACCACCCAGGTGGACGACCTGATGTCCGAGATCAACCTACGCGTCGCCAAGGGCGAGCGGGTGCTGGTCACCACCCTCACCAAACGCATGTCGGAGGACCTCACCGAGTACCTCTCTGGGCACGGCATCAAGGTGCGCTACCTGCACTCGGACATAGAAACGGTTGAGCGGGTCGAGATCATTCGCGACCTACGTCTAGGCATGTTCGACGTGCTGATTGGTATCAACCTGCTGCGCGAGGGGTTGGACATCCCAGAGGTGTCCTTGGTGGCCATCCTGGACGCCGACAAAGAAGGCTTCCTGCGCTCTGAGCGCGCACTCATTCAGACTATCGGCCGCGCGGCGCGTCACATTAACGGCAGGGCGATACTGTACGCCGACAAGGTCACCAGCTCCATGCGCCGCGCGATCGACGAGACCGAGCGCAGGCGCAACAAGCAACTATTGCATAATAAAGAGCATGGCATCACCCCCCAGGGGATACAGAAGCGCATCAAGGACATTATCGAGGGCAGCTACGAGCCAGATGCCGCACGTAAGCAGCTCAAGGCACAGCAGGATCAGGACCGCTACCTCGCGATGAGCGAGCGCGACCTCTCTCGGGAGTTTAAGCGGCTCGAAAAGGAGATGCTGCAGGCGGCAAAGAACCTCGAGTTCGAGCGCGCCAGCGAGCTACGCGATGAGCTAAAGGGGCTGCGGGAGACCATCTTTATGCTACCAAATTAGATTAAGACAAATAAACTAGTTATTGTTTAGTAACGATTAAATACAGGAATATATTTGAAAACGATTAGGATCTTATTTTGCTGTATGGGAAACATCTGCCGCTCCCCCACCGCCGAGGCGGTGTTTCGTGCACGCGTTGAGGAGGCGGGGCTGGCGCGGCATATCCTAATTGATTCGGTTGGTACGCACGGCTACCACCTCGGTCGCCCACCCGACTCACGCACACAAGAAGCCGCAGGACGGCGAGGATATGACATGGGCACGCTGCGTGGAAGGCAGGTAGAGGCTGCGGACTTCACGCGCTCCGACTACATACTGGCTATGGATGACGACAACCTAAACATCCTGCGACGCCTCTGTCCGACCGCAGAACGAGAGCGGCTCGGGTTATTTCTATCCTACGCAAGCGCACACGACGAGCGTGAGGTTCCCGACCCATACTATGGCGGAGCGGACGGCTTCGAACACGTCCTCGATCTGATCGAGGACGCCGCAGAGGGATTGCTACGCCACCTCCAAGCTTAGCTTAGCGGCCGTACAGTCGACGCCCCCTGATACGGGCGCGGTGGGCGCTGCGCTCCTCGCTCTCCGTCATGGGCTTCGGGACCTTGTTAGCGAACGGGTTCTTGCCTACCTTGAACTCTATCCTGAGCGGGGTACCCTGCAACTTAAACGCCGCGCAGAAGGTGTGCTCTAAGTAACGACGGTAGCTGTCCGGCACCTTATCCAGTGCGCTGCCGTGGATGACAATAAGCGGCGGGTTGCTGCCACCCTGGTGAGCGTAGCGCAGCTTAGGACGAAACAGCCCGCGCGGCGGTTGCTGCTTCTCCACCGCTGCGATGAGCACCCTCGTCAGCTGCGGCGTGGAGAGCTTTGCCATCGCGGCGGCGTAGGCCTCGTTCACGGACTTAAGTATACCGGCGACGCCACTACCTAAAAGCGCGGAAACAAAGTGCAGCTTGGCGAAGCTCAGAAAGTGTAGCTTGCGATCGATGTCGCGCTTGGTCGTCTCACGCTGGTAAGCGTCCAGCCCGTCCCACTTATTTACCACCAGCACCAAGGCACGCCCGGCCTGCAGCACGAAGTCGGCGATGTGCGCGTCTTGTTCGGTGATGGTCTGCTGCGCGTCCACCACTAGCACCACCACGTTGGCGTCCTCTACCGCCTGCAGCGTCTTAATGACGGAGAACTTCTCGACCGCCTCGTCGACCTTGCCACGACGACGGACGCCGGCGGTATCGATGATCGTGTACTGCCCGCCGCCACGCTCAAAGTCTATGTAGATGCTGTCGCGTGTAGTTCCTGGCTGATCAAAGGCAATGACCCGCTCCTCGCCTAGGACGGCATTCACCAGGGTCGACTTCCCCACGTTGGGACGACCCACGATAGCCATCTTCGGGTGGTCACTACGGTCCTCCTCCGTCTCGGCCTGGACCGGCAGCGACTCCAAGGCAAGTGCTACCATCTCGCCCACGTTATCCCCGTGCGCCGAGGAAATTGACAACGGCTCCCCCATCCCCAGCTCAAAGAACTCGTTTACCACAGCAGCGCGTTGCATGCCCTCGGCCTTGTTGACCAGGAGCAACATGGGGCGCCCCGTCTTGCGCAGCTGGTCGGCGATGATTCGGTCCTGAGGGGTGAGCCCCTGACGTCCGTCGACCAAGAAGAGCACGAGGTCCGCCTCGTCCACCGCCTGCCGTGTCTGCTTGGCCATCTCGTACAGGATACCCTCCTTAGCGACCGGCTCCAGGCCGCCGGTGTCCACCACCAGGAAGGGTTGTTCGCCCACGCGACCACGGCCGTAGTGGCGGTCGCGCGTCAGCCCCGGGAGGTCCGCCACGAGGGCGTCACGGCTACGAGTTAGACGATTAAATAGGGTGGACTTCCCCACATTGGGGCGACCAACCAAGACGAGTGTGGGTAGCATGTCAGACTTTCAATTAAGGACAGCGCAATCGCTGTCGGTACACTCACGCGGGTCCTTGGGCGACCCTCAGCGGAGCGTGACGGAGTACAGGCCGCCGCCCTGGGTTTGCACCAGCAGCCCATCACTGAACTCGATGGGGGCGGCCACGATGGCGGAGCCGTCTGTCTTGAGCCTCGCCACCATGCTGCCGTCCTCAGGACTCAGCACGTGCAGGTAACCCTCGTAGTCTCCAACCATCAGGCGCCCATCCAGCACGTGAGGTGCCGACGTCTGGCGCATGAGGAGTTGCTCGTTCTTCCAGGTTTGGGCCCCGCTGCTCCTGTCTAACGCCAACACCATGCCACTGGCGTTGGTGGCGAACAGGTGCTTATTTAGCAGGCTCATGCCCCTGTCGCTAGATAGGTCGTGACTCCACAACAGACTGCCCTGCACCAAGCTATAGCAGGCCACTCGCCCCTGGAACGCCACCGCACACACCTGTTGGTTGCCGATCACCGGAACACCGGTGATGTCGCTGATGCGCTCCAGCTCGGTGTGGCCGCGAGGCTGTGACACCACCGTCTCCCAGACAAGCGCGCCCGACTTTAGCTCAAGTGCCGCCAGCTTGCCCGCGGCCAGCCCAACGAACACGGTCTCACGTTCGATCGCCACGCCCGCATGACTGCGCACCACCAGTGCCGGTGTGGCATACTCGTACAGCCACAGACGCTTACCGTCCGCGACACTGAATCCAGAAATCTTACCGTCCGCGGTACGCACTACCGTCACGCCGTCGACGATTCGAGCTATGTTAAGCACCTCGCTAGGAGCTTTTATTTTCCAGAGCGGCTTTCCGTCTTCGGCGAAGGCCGCCAGCTGCCCCTTCTCGCCACCGACTAACACCGTACCCTCGGTTGCCGTAACACCCGCGGAGATCACGAAGCCGGTGCTCACACGCCACAACTCCTTGCCGGTTGCGGGGTCGAGTCTAGCTAGGTCGCCCTTGGTGCCGGCAACGTACACACCGTCGCGTGTAACAGCAGGCTGCAACACGTAGTTTCCTGCGCCGCCGCTCATCTTGTAGTGCCAGCGCACACCGAACGCGGCGGACTGCTTGAAGTCAACCAGCTTCGTGGGGTCCTTGTCGGTCTTTTCGCTGCCGAACCAACCGGACACCGTAGAGCACCCCGTTAAGGCGCTCAACAAGATTAGCGCAAGGATCCGGGTGCTCACTTGGCGCCCCCGAGGGCGTCCAGCTTGATCTGAATCAGGTTACGATACTTGCTCCTCGCGTCAATCTTGTTAAACGCGAGTTGGTAAGCGATGCGTGCCTCGTCGGTCTTGCCCTGTGCGCTCAGCACGTCACCCCTCATGTCGGCGTACAGTCCGTTAAATGAGTCCGGGTGCTTTGCATCCAAGAGCTGCAGTGCCTCGGCGTAGTGCTTCTCGTCTAGTAGCACGCTGGCCAGCTTAAGGCGCGCCACACTCTGCAGCCCTACCTCGTCCGCGTGTCCAATCACCCACTCCAGCTGCGACTTAGCGCGTACCAGGTCGTTGCTCTGAATGTTAACCTGCGCCGTCAGTAAAGCCGCGCGTGGCGCGTACGCGCTGGAGGCGTACCTGTCGATGACCGCCTGCCCTGCGTCATTAATCCGCTTGGGGTCATTGCTGGCGAGTTGCCTCTCCAGTTCGACATACAGCGTGCTCGCGTCGGTCGCCTCTTTTGTCTTGTAGAGCTGCCAGCCCTTGACCGCGGCGAAGCCACCGGCAGCCAAGAGCAGGCTAACCAACAGCCACTTCCAGTTCGCCCACCACCAAGCCTTGAGGGCGTCCACCTGCTCTTGTTCTTGCACGTCCAATACCGCCATTGCTCTACCCCTCTTTTGTTAGCTGTTTAATTTTTTCTGATAACTCGTCCACGGGCACGGACACCTGCTCCCCACCACGCAGAGACTTCAGGGTGGCCAGGCCGGTGCTGGCCTCATTGTCCCCCAGAATAACCGCAAAGCTTGCGCCACTCGCGTCCGCCCTCTTCATTTGCGACTTGAAGCTGCCGCCACCGCAGTCCAGTAAAGCGCTCAGCCCTTGGTCCCTTAGTCCCTCCGCCAGCAGACCCGCCATCTCACCCGCCATCTCACCCTGGTGTACCACGTAGGCATCTAACGACACCCGCGGGACGATCATACCGTCGTCCTGCAAGAGCGACAGGATGCGCTCGATGCCTATGGCAAATCCGGTCGCCGGCGTGGGCTTGCCACCCATCTGTTCGATTAGGCCATCGAAGCGACCCCCCGCACAGATGGTGCCCTGCGCGCCGAGACGGGTGGTGGTCCACTCGAACACGGTGCGATTATAGTAGTCCAGTCCGCGCACTAGGCGTGGGTTAATCTCGAAGGCAACCTCGTGACGACGTAAAATCTTTTGCACAGTCTCAAAGTGCTTTAGCGCGTCCTCCTCCAGTTCGTCCATCAGGCTGGGTGCGGCCAGAATGAGTGCCTGCATCGCCGGATTCTTGCTGTCCAGTATGCGCAGCGGATTGCTGTGCAGGCGGCGTGTAGCGTCCGTGTCGAGCGCGTCCGCGTGCTGCTCAAGGTACGCTATCAGTTTCTTGCGGTGCCGCTGCCGTGAGGCGACGTCACCCAGCGTGTTGATCTGCAGGGTGATATCACTAAGGCCCAGCTTGCTCCACAGACGCGCGCACATTAATACGTGCTCGGCATCAATGTCTGGTCCGGCGAAGCCCAGGGCTTCTACGCCGACCTGATGGAACTGACGGTAGCGGCCCTTTTGTGGACGCTCGTGACGGAACATGGCACCACTGTAGTACAGGCGCTGCGGCGCATTGTACAGCAGGTTATGCTGCAAGGCCGCGCGCACACAGGATGCCGTACCCTCCGGGCGAAGCGTGAGCTGGTCACCGTTCAGGCGATCCTCAAAGCTGTACATCTCCTTCTCCACGATGTCAGTCACCTCTCCTATCGCACGCTTGAACAACGCCACGTGCTCCAGCAGTGGCATACGAATGTTGCGGTAACCGTAGCCCTCCAGCCACTCTCGCACGGTATCTTCAAACCAGAACCACAGTCCCGCCTCTTCCGGCAAGATGTCGTTCATGCCGCGCACGGCTTGCAAGATTGGATTGCTGCTCATGGAGCTTAACCTTTATCTAATTCACAACAAAAACAGCTGATGCCAGCCCTAATTATACGACGCCCGGCATCCAATAAATTAGGATGCCCGTCGTGAGTACTTGCGTACCACGTAGTCGTTCACGATCTTTTTGAAGTCACTGGCGATGTTGTCCCCACGCAGGGTGACGACCTTCTCGCCGTCCACGTACACCGGAGCCGCTGGGTTCTCATTGTTGCCGGGGAGACTGATGCCAATGTTGGCCATCTTGCTCTCGCCTGGCCCGTTAACGATACAGCCCATAACGGCAACTTTCATCTCCTCAACCCCGCCGTATTCTTCGCGCCACAGCGGCATCTGATCACGCAAGTAAGACTGGATGTCTTGTGCTAGTTCTTGGAAGACGGTGCTGGTGGTTCGCCCGCAGCCAGGGCAGGCGATCACCATGGGTGCGAACGAACGCAGGCCCATCGTCTGTAATATCTCCTGCGCAACGATGACCTCTCGCGTGCGATCCCCACCGGGCTCCGGCGTGAGTGAGATGCGCACGGTATCCCCTATGCCCTCCTGCAAAAGGATAGCAAGCGCCGCGGTGGAGGCGACGATGCCTTTCGATCCCATGCCAGCCTCAGTCAACCCGAGGTGCAGCGGATAATCACAGCGCAGCGCTAACTCACGGTAGACCGCGACCAGCGCCTGCACCTCGCTTACCTTGCATGACAGCACGATACGGTCATGTGGCAAGCCCAGCTGCTCTGCACGCTGGGCGCTACTTAGCGCGGACACGATGAGCGCCTCGCGCATAACAACCTCAGCCTCTTGTGGTTGCGATAGCCTGGAGTTTTCGTCCATCATGCGCACGATCAGATCGGCGTCCAGGCTGCCCCAGTTCACCCCAATACGGATCGGCTTATTGTAACGACAGGCGGCGTCTATCATCACGGCAAACTGATCGTCGCCCTTCTGATTCCGGCCGACGTTTCCCGGATTTATTCGGTACCCCGCCAACGCCTCGGCACACCCCGGAAAGTCCGTGAGCAGCCGGTGGCCGTTGTAGTGGAAGTCGCCCACCAGCGGCACACTGCAGTCAAGCTGGTCGAGCAACTCGCGAATGTGTGGCACTTGTGCCGCGGCCTCTGGGGTATTGACGGTTATCCTCACCAACTCAGAGCCGGCTTGCGCAAGCTCAAAAACTTGGCGCGCGGTGCCAGCGGCATCAACGGTATCGGTGTTGGTCATGGACTGCACGAGTATGGGAGCGCCACCACCGATGGTGACGTTGCCTACTGTGACGCGCTGCGTCACACGACGGGGGATTGGGTGCTGACTCATCTCTGCACCCCGGTGGATCCATCGTGTAGCGCGGGGGTCTCTGTTGTCTGTTGTGGCGTGGGCGTGGCCGCGGCCCCCGCTGGAGGCACGGCAATAGTGGTTGGTAGCGGCAGCGCCTCCACCTTCGTGCGCAGGGCAATGGATCTATCCAGGTCAAGCCACACAAAGAGTCCCACCAGGATTGCAACGAGGACTCCCGCCAGGGCTACCAGTCCGACCTTGCTTGGACTGTGTCTTGAGTGGGTGGGATGTCTATATGATCTGTTCGTGTTGATATCGACGGAATAGGTAACAAGGGAGGACGGTGCGGGCGCCCCTGGAAGCAGCGCGAGCAGATGGGCGGGATCCAGCTGCACCAAGCGAGCGTAGCCATGGACAAAGCGGCGTACGAAGTGAATGTCCTGCAGGTAGTCAAGGTCATCTGCCTCCAGCGCCTGGATCTGGCGTGGTGTAAATTTGAGATGCTTCTCAACATCCGCAACACTGAGGCCGAGGGCCTCGCGTGCTTTGCCCAGCATGCCGCCCACGCTAAGTGGTTGCGCCTCACTGCTGTCGCAATCCGTTTTAGAGTTACCGTTCGACACACCGTCCATCATTAATCTCCGTGGCAAGACAATCCGCCACCCAACACATTAAAAAATTATGCGTCCGCCCCGGCCAGCCCGTGCGTTCTTTTTGTTTTGTCTTTCACCTGCCCGGCCAGCTGCCCACACGCCGCGGCAATGTCATCGCCCCGCGTCTTTCGTACGGTGGTTACTATATCAGCCTGCATCAGCACGTCACGAAATTTAGCAATCGATTCCACGCTCGAGGAGTGGTACGACGTCTGGGGGAAGGGGTTGAACGGTATCAGGTTGAACTTACACGGCACATCGTGCACCAGCGCGACCAACTCTTGGGCTTGCTGCACGCTGTCGTTCACGCCCTCCAGCATCACATACTCGAATGTGACAAAGTCGCGTGGTGCACGCTCCAGGTAGCGCTGACACGCTGCCATCAGGACGTGCAGCGGGTACTTTTGATTGATTGGCACCAGCACGTTGCGCAGGCTGTCGTTGGGCGCGTGTAAAGACACCGCCAGCGCGACCGGGCAATCCTCACGTAGCCTGTCCATCGCCGGCACGACCCCTGATGTAGACAGGGTGACACGGCGACGCGACAGGCCATAGGCGTGGTCATCCAGCATCAGTCGCAGGGCGCTGACCGTGTTGTCGTAGTTCAGTAGCGGCTCACCCATGCCCATCATGACCACATTCGTGACCGGCCATTTGCCGTCTGGATCCCTCCCAATTTGACGGTTGGCCCACCACAGCTGACCAATAATCTCTGCCACACTAAGGTTTCGATTGAAGCCCTGCTTGCCCGTTGAACAGAATGAGCAGTTTAGGATGCACCCGGCTTGGGTGGAGACGCAAAGCGTGCCACGCTTGGGCTCTGGGATGAAGACCGCCTCGATAGCATTGCCGGTGCCAACATCTAGCAGCCACTTGCGTGTACCGTCTGCGGACACCTCATCACGCACCACCTGAGGGACGCTCACACAAGCGCACTGCTGTAACTTTTCGCGCAGCAGAGAAGAGATGTCGGTCATCGCCGCAAAGTCTGACTCGCCAACCTTGTGCACCCAACGCAACATTTGGTGCGCACGAAAGGGCTTCTCACCCATCTCGGCAAACCAGGCGGTTAATTTTTGCGCATCAAAATTTAGAATATTTTCTGGCATGATGATCCCTACGGGTACACACACATCGCGGTTTGGATTACCCCAACCTCAGCCGAGGCGTCCCTCACAGCATAACCCCAACCCATCACCGACGGGATAAAAGTTCTGGCCTCTTGAGGACGTTACCCCGCTCCCCGCATGAGGCAGATCGCGGGGTGTGGCTGTGCGATGGGCACAAAAATCAGTAGGGTCTGGTCAGCTTACGCGGCCTTGACGTCTGGGAAGAAGTAGGCAATCTCCACCGCAGCAGCTTCTGCTGAGTCTGAACCGTGAACTGCGTTAGCATCAATACTGTCCGCAAAATCAGCACGGATAGTACCCTTGTCGGCCTTTTTTGGATCCGTGGCACCCATGAGGTCCCTGTTCTTGATGATCGCATTGACACCTTCCAATGCCTGCACCATTACCGGTCCTGAGATCATAAAGTCGACCAGGTCCTTGAAGAATGGGCGCTCACGATGTACCCCGTAGAAATTCTCTGCCTCGGTACGCGACATCTGGATCATGCGTGCCGCGATGATCTTTAATCCAGCACCCTCAAAGCGAGTGTAAATCTGGCCAATCACATTCTTAGCAACGGCATCGGGTTTAATAATTGACAAGGTGCGCTCAACAGCCATACGTGTTCTCCAATTTAATTAACTAAGTAAACTTCTAATTTTAACAGGGTTAGGTCACTTTACGCTACACACCAAAGACTCTAACCAGTGCTCGCCCGTCGATCGGCCAACTACCGTCCCCACGATCACGACAGGTCACCTAAAAAAATAAAAAAACCGCTGACGAGCGGTTTTGTTGATGCATACATTTGGTAGGCGCGATTGGACTCGAACCAACGACCCCCACCATGTCAAGGTGGTGCTCTAACCAGCTGAGCTACGCGCCTGTTAAGGGGTGTCATTGTACCCCAATTCATGGTCCAATTCAAATGCACAGCCCGAGCCGACATGGTAAATAGGTGTGTGTTGAGCATAACTTTATTGGTGGCATCAGCGGTAAGGTGGCGTAAAATGCACAGCTATACCACCGTTTAAAAATTTCTGATTCTCCCATGACTATACGCACTCGTTTCGCACCAAGCCCCACAGGTTATCTGCACATCGGCGGCGCTCGTACCGCCCTATTCTCTTGGGCCTATGCTCGCAAGCACAGTGGTACCTTCGTCCTGCGTATAGAGGACACCGACGTAGAGCGCTCCACACCAGAGGCAGTCGAGGCCATCTTAGATGGCATGAAATGGCTCAAGCTGGACTACGACGAGGGTCCGTTCTATCAAATGCAACACATGGATCGATACCGCCAGGTATTGCAGAACATGCTGGCGCAAGGCCTGGCCTACCATTGCTACACTTCACCCAAAGAGCTCGATGCCCTGCGTGAGGCGCAACGTGCAAACGGTGAAAAGCCTCGATACAACGGCTTTTGGCGCCCGGAGCCCGGGAAGGTTCTGCCTGAGCCGCCCGCTGGAGTCGCCCCGGTGATTCGCTTTAAGAATCCTGCCCAAGGCGAGGTGGCGTGGACGGACATGGTGAAGGGGCTGATCGAGTTTAAAAATACTGAGCTGGACGACCTTGTCATTGCACGTGCGGACGGCACCCCCACCTATAATTTTTGCGTGGTGGTAGATGACTTCGACATGGGTATCACGCACGTCATACGTGGCGACGATCATGTTAACAACACACCACGTCAGATAAACATACTCGAAGCGATAGGTGCACCTGTGCCGAAGTACGCTCACCTGTCGATGATCTTGGGTGACGATGGACAAAAATTATCCAAGCGACACGGCACGGTCAGCGTGATGCAGTACGAAGAGGACGGCTACCTACCAGAGGCGGTGGTTAATTATCTATCACGGCTAGGCTGGTCACACGGTAACGATGAGATCTTTTCTATGGAGCAGTTCCGCACCTGGTTCGACCTCGCACACATCACACCGTCTGCGGCACAATTTAATACAGAAAAGCTGAACTGGTTAAATCAGCACTACATAAAGCAGATGGATACCTCGCGACTGGTTGAGTTGATACGTCCACGCCTACAGGTGCGCAATGTATTAATTACTGCCACACCTACGCTGGCAGACATTGTCGATCTATACAAGGAGCGTGTCGTCACACTCAACGAGCTAACCGATGCTGCGGAAATGTTTTACATCGACCTGCACCCCAACCATGAGCTACTCAATGCCCAGCTGTCTGCCGAAGCCAGGCCCGCCCTACAGGAGTTGGCGGAGCAATTCAGGGATGTCACGTGGGAACGCGAGGCCATCGGGGCGGCCATCAAGATGGTGATCACGAAGCACGGCCTAAAGATGCCCAAGCTAGCGATGCCGCTACGTGTAATACTCATGGGGCAAACACAGACCCCCTCAGTGGACGCGGTGGTGCAGCTATTCTCGCGTGAGACGGTGTTGGCACGTATGTCTCAATATCTTTAGTGCTCGCAGGGCGTCCGGCTTTACAATAATCGGTCAGATCAGTATAATGCGCGCACATTTTGGGGGTATAGCTCAGCTGGGAGAGCGCTTGCATGGCATGCAAGAGGTCAGCGGTTCGATCCCGCTTATCTCCACCAAAATGCCAACACAAAAGATCATCTGTCCCCATCGTCTAGAGGCCTAGGACATTACCCTTTCACGGTAAGTACACGAGTTCGAATCTCGTTGGGGACGCCACACACATAGCTTCGCGCAACATTGGTTACCGCGCAAAGCTCTTGCGAGCAGGGCCAAAAATCTCAATGCCGTGGCGCCCACGGTCACACTGAGGTAGGCCACGGGACTCCCATCAGGGACTACCCTTGACGCGTCTTTTCATCTTTTTTGACCTTCTTGGCGGCCTTTTTTTCTTTCATGGTTTTAGCGGGTTCCTTCTTGACTGCCTTTTTGCTTTCTTGGCCTTTTGCCATGTCTCGCTCCTTAATGGTGTTATTAAAAAACGCGGGGTGAGCCTGCCTCCGATCACTAGCACATGCTATCGAAAGAGCTTACACATCGATGCAGACAAGCTTTACACGCTCAAGCAATAAGTCTGCACGAGTTCGATTATAAGAACAATTGACACTCTCGTCGAGGCCGTCCCAGAACCTACTCTGCACAAGGCATCGTCCAGGTCACCATCAACCCGATCTCGTCCTGCTGGGCGCGGTATGCACCAGCCACTTCCACGCCAGGTACACACACCAGGTCGCCACCACAAAAGAGTAGCGGCATCAGCCTCCTCTGCCATGGGGGCACACCGTGCTCTTGCATCAGGATATTTAATTTTTTATGCGGGCGCGTAGCATCCAACTGCACCAACTCTCCCGTGCGAGGCGGGTGAACAGTAACCACTCCGGATCGCAATTGCTTAACACTTATACCCTGCCCAATAGCTTCCTGGAAACGAAGGGTGCCGTGCGACGCAGGCAACAAGATCTCCGCCTCGCCACTCCACGGCACCTCAAACTGAAGTGCGGGCGACAGCGCGGGCATGACGTGGATGTGGGTACGGTACCTGCGTACCTGCCAGCCACGCCAGTCAATGCAGACCTGCGCGTCTTGTCGTGCATCACACAGCTGACGCCGCATCTCTTGCAAGCGCGCGCTCTCTGGGATGGGTGCACCCTGCGCCGCCAGAAAGTAGCGTAATACATTCTTTCCTCGTGCCGCATCCAGATCCCTTAACGCCTCAACATCTAGGCACCTGTCGGCTATATAGCTCTCTGAGTCCTGTCGTGCTAGCTCATCCAAGAGCTGGACTGCCTCATAAAAATTATGTGCACTTCGCAGCAGGGTCTTGCGGTAGGCCGGGAAGCGTTGCTCCAAGGATGGCAGTACTCGATGACGTAAAAAATTACGGGGGTAAGTATCGTCGGCGTTGCTCTCGTCCTCAACCCACTCGAGTGCGTGCCGCTCTGCGTACTCCAGCAGAACGGAGCGAGGGACACCTAGGAACGGGCGCAACAAGGTCGGAGCACTGGCACTGGCACCAACACTAATGGCAGGCATTGCGCTCGCACCCCGGACCCCCGACCCACGTAACAACTGCAGCAGCACGGTCTCAGCCTGATCGTCAAGGTGGTGGGCTAGGAGCACAACGTCTGCCCCCTGCCGAGAGAGTGCCGCGTGCCGTAGTTTACGGGCCGCGGCCTCGGTGCCTAACGAGCGTAGCGACGTGATATCCACCCGCTCAACCCGCAAGGGGACGCCGTGAGAAGCGCACAGATCAGCACAGAATGTAGCCCAAGCATCCGCCTCTGGGCTGATACCGTGGTGAACGTGCAGCGCACTCAGGCTCCACGAGGATCGAATAGAGAGTTGTTGCAGGACGTGCAGCAGGACGACCGAGTCGACGCCCCCGCTAAGTCCTAGCAGGACGGACGCGCCTTCATGAACCAGGGGTGAGAGTGCGTCGACGACGCACCCCTTTAAATCAAAGCTCGACTTCCTTGAACTTGCCATAGCCCATTACGCGGTTAAAGCGAATCTTCAACAGGTCTTGTATTGAGTGAGATTGGACCTGCTTAAGGCTGTCCTGTAGGAAAGTTTTCATGGTCGCCATCATCTCCTTCTGCTGTGCGTGCGCACCGCCGGATGGCTCGTTAACAATTTTATCGATCAGCCCCAAGGCCTTCAATCGGACGGCGGTGATGCCAAGTGTTTCAGCTGCGTCAACCATCTTGTTTGCGTTCTTCCATAAAATTGCAGCGCAGCCCTCTGGCGAGATCACCGAATAAGTCGCGTACTGCAGCATAAGCAGGACGTCGCCCACCGCGATGGCCAAAGCGCCCCCGGAGCCACCCTCACCGATGACCGTGCAGATTAGCGGCACGCGCAACCCTGCCATCACGTACAGATTCTTGCCGATCGCCTCCGACTGACCGCGCTCCTCGGCACCAATTCCAGGGTAGGCGCCCGGGGTGTCAATAAAGGTCATGATCGGAATATTAAATTTTTCCGCCAGTCGCATCAGGCGCAGCACCTTGCGATACCCCTCGGGACGGGGCATGCCAAAGTTACGGTACTGCCGCTCCTTGGTGTCGCGCCCCTTCTGGTGCCCGATCACCATCACGCTCTGCCCATTAAAACGCGCCAGCCCCCCCACAATCGCAGGGTCATCTGCATAGGAACGATCCCCGTGCAGCTCCTCAAAGTCAGTGAATAGGTTCTGGATGTAGTCTAGGGTGTATGGGCGCTGCGGGTGACGCGATACCTGCGAGACCTGCCATGGCGTGAGCTTGGAATAGATGTCCTTTGCCAGCTCCACGCTCTTTTTCTGGAGACGATCGATTTCGTCAGAGATGTCCAGTGCCGAGTCCTGCTGCACGAAGCGTAGCTGCTCGATCTTGCTTGCCAATTCGGCAATAGACTGCTCAAAGTCTAAGAAAATAGGTTTCATAAGCTTTATATTTATTCGCGTGCTCAAATGATACAGCATCTACACAACAAGACTCAATAAGCACGGTACGCCCCGGACCCAGTCAGCCGCACTCTAAATCAGGGCGTACCCAGTCAAAGGCTGCGTACTACGCCACAGCTTCCACGTTGCGCCACGCGTCAGAATAAATTTCTGCGCAATGCCAGCACCTAATACGATCAGGGTGAGCCGCTCAATGCGCTTATCACGTAAGCCCTTCCACAGCGGGGCAATGCAGTCTCGCTCTAGGTGCTGTACCGAGTCACGCCACGCATCCATGTCCCCCTGTCTGAAGGCACGGCGCAGACCACCCCAGACAATAAGTTGATCACCAGAGTTGTCACGATCGACCCCACAATTTGCTGAGTCATCTAACAAACTGATGTAGGGCACATCCGCCACCCGTGCAAATGCCTGCGTCATAAAATCATCGCCATAGATCATCGTGTACGGTCTGGTTAATTGATCCGTTGCGTGCCCGCCGCCCCATAACCACAAGCTATTAATGGGCAGCTCACCACGGGCCACACGTGCCTGATTAACGGGGTGATCGAAGAAAATAATTTGAATCTCACTGCACACCTTGTGCCAGCGCATGGCGTCCTGTCCTGTCGGCAGGTACGCGTGTGCATTCCTGCCTGTCACCTCATCCAAGGAATGGGTCCTCATGCCTGGAGCGCGCTCGGTCTTGACGTACCAGCGCTGTGGGTGGGGGGCAATAAAATGCAGATCCTCATCCACAAAATGTTCATTTAGGCTGGCGCACAATTGGGTAGCCTCATCGGCGCTCAGTTGCACCTCGGGGCGTAGAAGGAATTGCGTGTGCCGCATCTCTAGGTGCACCGGATCCGCACACAGCCAGAAACTCGATCCTGGCTGTACACCCTCCCCCGCCAAGGTGATCGGTGCGATGGGCTCATCCAGCTGACTCTTGATACCAAAGCTTTGGCAAAGCCACCCCTCTAGGGTGTTCGCTGAGTCGTCATCTGAGGACGCACAACTTGAGCGTGCCAACACCCTTTCAAGCGCGGACACGGTCAGTCCGATGCAAGCGTCAAGGGCCACCTCCTGCGGCAGGAACAAGTCTGGAACAACAATGTCTACGTTTCTCATGATGATTTTTGCGAGCGTCGGGTATGGGATCAGTAGGTGGCAGGTCCATCGTGCCGGCGTCAGTTTACCATCCCGCTAGGGTCGATCTTGTGGCAAACTAACGTCTAATTTATTTCAGGCGGTCCCACCGTGCGCCCCTACGAACTCTTTATCGCCCTACGGTACACCCGCACCAAACGGCGCAATCATTTCATTTCCTTTATCTCACTCATCTCCATGCTGGGCATGGCGCTGGGGGTGTGCGCCCTGATTGTGGTGCTGTCCGTGATGAATGGCTTCCAGAAGGAGATACGCACGCGCATCCTGGGTATCGCACCTCACCTGCAAATAAACGCCGAGAGTAATGACCTTGTCGATTGGCAACCCACCCTACAAGTCATAAAAAGCCACCCACAGGTGGTGGCTGCCGCGCCATTTATTAATGGGCAGGGCATGATCTCATTTGACCAGAACGTGCAGGGAGTGATGGTGCGTGGAATCCTGCCGCAAGACGAGAAGCGGGTTATAGACATCTCCAACAAGATGAAGTCCGGCTCCCTGAACGACCTACAGGCGGATGGCTTTGGTATCGCACTGGGCTCGGACTTAGCGCGATCACTGGGGGCGCACGTGGGCGACAAGGTCTTACTCATCTCCCCACAAGGGCAGGTCACCCCCGCCGGAATGATGCCACGCCTCAAGCAGTTCCACGTGGCGGCAATCTTTGAGATTGGCATGGCACCGTATGACAATGCGTTAGCACTGATTCACCTAAGCGATGCACAGAGGCTGTACCGGATGGACGGAACGGTGAGCGGCATCAGTGCGCGCCTGCACGACCTGGATTTGGCCCCGCAGGTGTCGGCCGAGATAGGCCGCAGTCTGCCCCGCAACACCTACGTGAGCGACTGGACACGGCAGCACGCCAACTACTTCCGTGCGGTACAGATCGAAAAAAAAATGATGTTCATTATTCTGTCTCTGATCGTGGCGGTAGCCGCATTTAATATCGTCTCCACCATGGTTATGGCGGTTACCGACAAGCGGGCTGATATCGCCATCTTGCGCACGCTCGGCGCCACGCCTGCCAGCATCATGAGAATATTTATCGTACAGGGGGTGATCATTGGCTTGGTCGGCTCAGTACTTGGCGTGGCGGGAGGAATCCTCCTGACACTCAACATAGACACCGTGGTGCCATTTATAGAGAAGTTGGTTGGCATGCACTTCCTGTCCAAGGAGGTGTACTTTATTACCGAGCTCCCCTCGGACCTACAGTGCAACGATGTGCTGATCGTGGCGGGCTTCTCTTTCCTCATTAGCCTGCTGGCTACGATCTACCCAAGCTGGCGCGCATCGAAGGTGCAACCTGCGGAGGCACTACGATATGAGTGAGGTAGTTATTTCGTGTCGCAACCTGCGCAAAACATTTGCGCAGGGGGGGCTGACTGTGCCCGTACTCCATGACATCAATATCGATATATCGCGTGGTGAACGTGTTGCCATATTGGGTAGTTCTGGTTCCGGAAAGAGCACCCTACTGCACCTGCTCGGTGGCTTAGACAGGGCCAGCGGTGGCAGCGTCTCCATCCTCGGGCATGACGTGCAGATTATGGGTGAGGCTAGCCTTGGCGCCCTGCGCAACCAAGCGCTGGGCTTTGTTTACCAGTTCCATCACCTTTTGGCAGAGTTTACCGCGCTAGAGAACGTTGCCATGCCATTACTAATTCGTGGGATGAAGCGGGACGAAGCAAACCCAATCGCAGCGCGTATGCTTGGACTGGTTGGTCTTGCCCAACGCACAGCGCATCTTCCGGCAGAGCTATCCGGTGGTGAGCGTCAGCGGGTCGCGGTGGCACGTGCACTGGTTACCGAGCCCGCCTGTGTGCTGGCGGATGAGCCCACGGGAAACTTGGATCGCGCTAGTGCGCAAGCATTATTCAGACTCATTCAGGATCTCAATGCAACGCTGAACACGAGCTTTATCATCGTCACCCACGACTTGGAGTTGGCAAGTCAAATGCAACGTCAGCTTCACCTAGTAGATGGTGTCCTGCGCAAAGAGTAATCAAGGCGGCGATCACGAATGGATCGCATATGTTAAGGATTTATTTGATCGCACTCGCTGGTGGCAACTGTCTACGCTGCCGCACCGCCTCGAACAGACAGACCGCAGTAGCCGCGGCAACATTCAAGGACTCTCCACACCCCAACATCGGAATGGTAACGTGCTGATCAGTCGCCGCCAACAACCTATCAGACAACCCCGCTCCTTCATTGCCAATTACAAAGGCAATTCTTCCCCGGAAATCGCAGCTGTATAGGTCCTGTTTTGTATCGACCGCGGTAGCAAAAATTTTGCCGTCAAATTTTTCTATGGCAGCCGAAAGGTCAACAGACTCATGGATGCTCAATGCAAAATGCCCGCCCATCCCTGCACGTAAAACCTTGGGCGACCACACGTCGGCACAGCCCTTGGATAAAAATATCTCATCGCAGCCCGCTGCTGCTGCAGAACGCAATATGGAACCCAGGTTGCCCGGGTCCTGGACATCTTCTATAAATAAACAGAAGCCGCCTGGCGGGGATGAGACCGGTTGTTGGGGTAAATCAATCAGGGCAAGGATACATCCAGGGGTTTTAAGATCTGACAGCTTGGCAAATAGGCTGTCGTCTAATCGGGATAGCGGAACGTCTGGAAATTTCTCGAGTAGCTTCGCCACCTCACGGTTCTGTGCCGCAGAGTCATTGACCAGGAGGTGTTGTGGTTGCTTGTTTCCGGATGCATGGTAGGCCGCGAGTAGGTGCGTACCATCGAGTATAGTCTGCTGAACCTTCTTACGCTGACGCGCTGAGCCAACTAACTTGAGCAGCTCTTTGTAGAAGGTATTACCGTTCGAACTGATGTGTTTCATGGTTCAGGTCAAGCATACAAATCAAGCGTTGTCCTGCTCCAGTAGGTTACTCATCTCATCTAACGACGGAAGCTCCTGCAGTGAGCGCAAGTTGAGGTCATCCAGCAGCCCCTTGGTGGTGGCATAGAGTGTCGGCTTGCCAGGCGTGTCGCGTGTACCGATCACATCTATCCAGCCGCGTGTCTCTAAGGTCCTTAGGATTTGTGAAGATACTGCCACCCCGCGAATCTCCTCGATATCTCCACGCGTTACCGGTTGACGGTAGGCGATGATCGCAAGTGTCTCCATAACGGCACGGGAATAGCGTGGTGGCTTTTGTGGGTTAAGGCGATCCAGGTAGGGTTGCATCTCTGGGCACGCACGCAATCGCCAGCCACTTGCCACGTGACCAAGCTCCACACCGCTACCGGCATGCTCCTCTGCCAGCTGCTTCAAGAGCCCCTCGACAACAAAGTTCTCTATCGGGGTATCACTAAGCTTTTTCAGCTCTGATAATGACAGCGGCTCTGCGGTGGTCAGCAGGGCAACCTTTAAAATTTTCTTGAGCTGCGTTAGGTCAACCTGCTCGACCACTTCCTCACTCAGCGGTAATGTCTCGACTTGCCCTGACATAGATATTTCCCAATACTTCAGTTTGTGTAATTTCGACCAAAACTTCCTTGGCCAGCTCAAGAATTGCAATAAATGTCACCACCAACGGCGCGATACCACCACTCACTTCAAACAAATCTTCAAATTTCTCAAATTCACCGTGGCGCAGTTGACGCAACACACGTGTCATTTGCTCGCGTACCGATAACTCTTCGCGTCTCACCTTATGATGGACGTTTAGTTTAACGCGTAAAAGTAACGACAGCCAAGCCTGACGCAGGTCCTCCACGTTTACATTGGGCAGTCGCTCTTCCACCACGCGCTCAATTAAAACCTGAACCAACTCAAAATCACGTCCGGCCTGCGGTAACTCATTTAACTTCTGCGCGGCCAGCTTCATCTGCTCGTATTCAAGGAGGCGACGGAGCAATTCGGCACGAGGATCCTCTTCTCCAGCCTCCACAACCTTGGGTGGCCTCGGCAAGAGCATGCGTGACTTAATTTCGATAAGTACCGCCGCCATCACCAGATATTCCGCAGCCAATTCTAGGCGATTGCGCTGCATGGCTTCAATGTACCCCATGTACTGCTGCGTCAACTTCGCCATCGGTATATCGAGCACATCCAGGTTGTGCTTACGAATTAGGTACAGCAGTAAATCTAGCGGGCCGTGGAAGGTCTCAAGAACAATCTCTAGGGCATCTGGTGGAATGTACAGATCACGTGGCATCTCCAGCAACGGCTGCCCATGGATATGGATGCTGTACGTGGCTCCCTGTGTTTGCTCTGAAGCGTCCATCTGTTACACCCCTTGCCCAGTGGTCATGCCAGTCCGCCTATTTTTCATATCCCAGGCCCATTACCTCGCGTACCTCACGCATCGTCTCGGCCGCCAGCTTACGTGCTTTATCGCAACCCTCGTAGACAATATTGCGAACCAATGTCGGGTCATCCAAATAGGGTTGAGCAAGTTCGCGCATGGGCTTTTGATCAGCCAGAACGGCATCTATCACCGGCTGCTTGCACTCAATACAGCCTATGGCTGCCTTTGTACAACCTTGTTTCACCCAGCACTTGGTATCCTCATTTGAATAGATCTGATGCAACTGCCAGACCGGGCACTTATCTGGGTCGCCCGCATCGGTGCGACGCACTCGTGCCGGATCGGTCGACATGGTGCGAATTTTTTTGGTCACACTCGCCTCGTCTTCACGCAGGCCAATAGTGTTGTTATAAGATTTTGACATCTTATGCCCATCAAGTCCTGGCATCTTTGATGCGGTTGTCAGCATCGCGTTGGGCTCAGACAGAATAATTTTTCTGCCGCTCTCGAAGTAACCAAACAACAGTCCTCGATCACCCGCGCTAATATTTTTTTGTGCGTCTAGTAGCGATTGTACGGATTGTAGCGCCTCGCTATCACCCTGCTCTTGATAGCGGGTACGCAGTTCCTTGTACCTTTTGGCCCCCTTACTATCTAGGTTGCGAATGGCAAGTCCAACCTTCTCTTCAAAGCCTGGCTCTCGCCCATAAATATAATTAAAACGACGTGCAATCTCACGCGTAAACTCAATGTGTGGGACCTGGTCCTCCCCCACTGGCACTTGGGTGGCTCGATAAATTAAAATATCTGCACTTTGCAATAAGGGGTACCCCAGAAAGCCGTAAGTACCAAGATCCTTGTCTGTCAGCTTCTCTTGTTGATCTTTATAGGTTGGAACACGCTCCAACCATCCACGCGGTGTAATCATGGACAGCAAGAGATGTAGCTCGGCATGCTCCGGCACCCTAGATTGAATGAATAACGTGGCCTTGGCAGGGTCCACTCCTGCAGCCAACCAGTCAACCACCATATCCCACACGCTTTGCTGAATGACCTCGGGAGTGTCGTAGTGCGTAGTCAGGGCATGCCAGTCCGCGACAAAGAAAAGGCACTCGTACTCTTGCTGCATCTTCACCCAATTTTTTAACACGCCATGGTAGTGCCCAAGGTGCAGGCTACCGGTTGGTCGCATTCCAGATAACACCCGATCAGAAAACATAGTTTTTTACTCTACAGTCCAAACAACGTATTAATCAAATGGAGCAGCCCACTAATGGGCGACATTAGTATCCAGCCGAGCACGGGTGAAATCGCCAAAAAAATTAAAATAAACATGCCGTACGGCTCGACCTTTGCCAAAATCGAGGCTTGCTTGTACGGCAACAGGCTCACCGCCACACGCCCCCCATCCAATGGGGGTAGTGGCAACATGTTCAGCACCATCAACACGACATTGATTCTAATTCCAATTTTTGCCATCTCGAACAATGGCTCGGCAAAATAACTTTCCGGCAGCGTCACCGCCAGCTTGGCCAGGGCACCCCAAAGTAGCGCCATAAAAAGATTGGCCGCTGGGCCTGCCAACGCTACCCAAAGCATATCTTGTTTAGGGCGATTTAGAGCAGAAAAGTTCACCGGCACCGGCTTGGCCCAACCAAATAAGATGCCGCCCATCCATAATGTTAACAGTGGCAACAGCACGGTACCCACAGGGTCAATGTGGCGCACTGGATTTAAGCTGATACGCCCCTGCTGGTAAGCGGTCATATCACCAAAGTAGCGCGCCACATAACCATGCGCTGCCTCGTGCAAGGTGATGGCAAATACAACTGGAATAGCTGCGATGGCGACAACCTGTATCAATTGATCAATTTGCATTTATGATCCTAATAAAAATGGTGACACGTCGCCCTTCCCAATCCTAATTGGCACGGGCACGCTTCCTGTTAAATCAATTACGGTGGTGGGCTCCAATCCTGTCGCACCACCATCGATTACCAAATCAACCTTATGCTGCAATACATCTCGTATCTGCTCGGCGTCGTTCATCGCCAACTCTTCATTCGGCAATATCAAGGTAGAGCTTATCATCGGCTCGCCCAGCTCCTTCAGCAATGCCAATACCAACGGAAAATCTGGGACACGCACACCGATCGTGTTGCGTTTTGGGTGCTGTAGATACTTAGGAATTTTTTTGGTGGCATCTAGGATAAACGTGTAGCTGCCCGGCGTATTATTCTTAAGCAATCGAAACTGCGCATTATCCACCCGCGCATATAAGGCCAACTCGGATAGCCCACAAAAAACCATGGTCATGTGATGCTTGTCGTCTACACCACGTATCTGACGAATGCGCGCCACTGCCTCCTTGTCACTCAAATGGCAACCCAGTGCGTAGCATGAGTCGGTGGGGTAGGCTATAACCCCACCCTCGCGTATTAGAGCGACGGCTTGTTTGATTAGTCGTGGCTGCGGATTTACAGGGTTAATAGCAAAAAATTGTGACATAGCTAGCAGCCAGTCCTCTTTACCGCCTCCTGCCCCACCAAAGCACTAGGTGAGCTTGTTGAACACGATAGTGGATCACCCTCCCACGCCAGCCAAACAGGACGGCAGCTCAGTGGGAAGTCAGGCAATCGCCCCAAGTCACGATAACTTTCGCCTGGCCCATGAAAGTCCGAGCCACACGAAGCCAACAAATTAAATTCATCCGCGTATCGAGCAAACTCAGCGTACTGCTCTGGTGTGTGGCTGCCACATACCACCTCAATTCCCTGTCCGCCCAAGTCGGCAAACTCACGCAGCAGTTCACGCAAGGTTTTTTGTCCCATACCCTTGCGCGCCACGGTATAGCGCCCAGGGTGTGCCAGTACCGCAACGCCACCGCTACCGCATATCCATCCAACCGCATCCGATAACGATGCCCACTGATGCGCTACATAGCCAGGCTTGCCCTTGACGAGGTAATTCTTAAATACACTACGAACATCCTTGCAGTGGCCACCCTCAACCAAAAATCGTGCGAAGTGTGTACGCCCAATGATCCCATGATTGCTTGCGTGCTTATAGGCACCCTCTAGCGCACCAGGAATGCCGCTCTTGGCCAACGAATCCGCCATTAATTTTGCGCGCGTGCCACGACCACTTCGGATTGCATGTAATCCATCCACCAAGGATTGGTACACCGGATTAATATGCAGCCCAACAATATGCAGGGTGTGATTGCGCCAGGTTACGGATATTTCTACCCCGTTAATGAATTGCATGCCGTGCAGTTCAGCAGCGGCAGCCGCCTCAGGCAAACCAGAGAGATCGTCATGGTCGGTTAGGGCAATAAATTTAACCCCACGCTCGGCTGCGCGAGCCATGAGATCTGCAGGTGATAGTAGCCCATCCGAGATGGTCGAATGGCAATGGAGGTCGTAATCTAGCATCTAACAACCCGAGATAAATTAATACACCCAGACACGCGCATGTGTCCACTACATAGAAAAATTACGTCATCTATTTTACTCATCGTGTTTCGCATACACCTGCTCCGCACGACGAACAAAGGCATCCACAAAGCTTTTGGTTATAAAGCTAAAGATGGGGCCAAGCACTTTTTCTAAAATTTTATTTGAAAATTCATAACACAGCTCAAACTCTATCTTGCAGGCGGACTCCGCGAGCGGTATAAAGTGCCAATGACCGTCCAGACGCTGAAACGGCCCATCCTTTAACGTAATATCAATACGATTACCAGGGTATCGCTCATTCTTCGTGGTAAAGCTCTGCTTGATGTGATGGTAGTCAATGTGCACCGTTGCATATACCGTGTCTCCATCCGCAGCAACGACACTGGCACCCCCACACCACGGCAAAAATTGCGGGTAGTCTGTGACGTTATCCACCAAAACAAACATTTGTTTTGCGCTATAGGGGACTAGCACCGATTTTTGAACTAAGGCCATTCTAGCAGTACGTCCATACAAAGCTGGTAAAATGCTTCAACCATGAGCATAGTCCAAAATAAAAAAGCATATCACGACTACTTCATCGAAGATCGTTATGAAGCCGGCCTAATGCTTCAAGGCTGGGAGGTTAAGGCGATTCGTGCTGGGCGAGCCAACCTTAAGGAGGCCTATGTTACGGTCAAGGATGGCGCCCTATATCTGTTCGGCTCCCACATCAGTCCACTGGTTACCGCCTCCACCCACATCTATCCCGACCCGGTACGTACACGCAAGTTATTGTTGCATGCCACTGAGATAAATAAATTGATTAGCAAGGTGCAACGCTCAGGGTACACGCTCATGCCTTTGGATATGCACTTCAAGGGTGGCCTAGTTAAGCTGGACATCGGCCTGGCTAAAGGGAAAAAACAGCACGATAAACGTGACACCGAACGAGAGCGTGACGCCTCACGTGAAGCCCAGCAGGCAATGAAAAAAACGCGCCGCTAGTCTGGGTGCAAAAATCCAGACTAGCGTTACATCCGCCTATACGATACTTAGGCACCCACCTTCGCAAGTTCCGCGCGTAGAGCAGTAATGATCGAATCGTACTGGTTTGGGTCGGTATCGCAACCTGCCTCGTACACCGAGGAGCCCACGACAAAGGTGTCAGCGCCGGCCGTTGCAATCTGTGCAATGTTACTCAAATTAATGTCACCATGCACCTCTAGAGCGATGTTGCGTCCGCTATCGTTGATCTTCTTGCGTGCCGCAAACAACTTATTAATGGTCTCTGGAATAAATTTTTGACCGCTAATTAGACCTGTTTGCTTGGACATTAGTAAAACAACATCCACCTTGCTTATTACATGATCAAGGTAGCTGAAGGGTGTGCCCGCGTTAAATGCTAGGCCAGCCTTGCAACCGTTCTCATGAATCAGATCGATGATCCGATCAATATTTTCAAAGGAGGGTAAATTGTATGGATCTCGATCGACTGCCTCGGGATGGAATGTGATGATATTTGCACCTGCCTTGGCATACTCTGGAACTAGATTATTCAAGGAAAATTCTATGTTGTAGCCGCTCGTCAGATGCACCTCAATAGGCGCCTGGGTGATGGGACGAATAGCTGCACACGCCTTTGCTCCGCTCTTATATGTCGGCACAAAGTGTTTATTCATTACCTCTAGGTGAACAATATCGGCACCCGAAGAGAGCATGTTAATTATCTCCTCTCCAAGCTTTGCGAAATTTGCAGAAATGATACTGGCTGCTATTTTGTACATTCAGATACCTTTGGAATTAGTTTCAACACAGGGTGTTCATTCTACCCGAAACCCGACAACAGCTGTCATATCGGGTCCGCATCTCTTAACAGAATAGTTGTACGAGCCACAGGCTTTCTGTGACCTCAAAGCTCAAATGGGTATTGTTTTTAACGTGAGTAAGCTACTCGGTACCCAGCACCACTACGACGACGACAGACAGGCCAAGCATTAGATTCAAGCCGACTAGTCTGCGTATAGAAGCCAATACTCCGCCTGCCTTGGGCCAATCCTGTTCCCTAACCTGATTCCTAAAGCGTGCATAGTGGGTAAAGAACACATACACAAAGATACCCATCATGCTCAGCCCAAGAGTCAGCATAAACTGGACATAGCCTGACACTTGAGCGATGCCGCCCAGCAAATAAATCATGCCTGAACCGCTAGCCAAGAGCATCGCTATCGCCAGCCACACCCAGTTAAAAAAACTGGAGAGCACCCTGCCCCATAAACGCATTCGCTCGGGTGGCTGAAGTACTTCAGCAGCACTGGGACGCAACACTAGGTACGCGAAGAACATTCCACCAACCCAAACAAGCACGGCAAGTATATGCATTAACTTAAGATACGCCACTTTATTCTCCTTGTGATTTCATAATAGTTCCCGCACGGGCCGGAAGCTTCTTCTGTGTTCAATAGATGGGCCATATATTTTTAGTGCCGCCAAGTGTGCCTTTGTTGGGTAACCCTTGTGCGTAGCAAAATCATATTGCGGGTAAATGCCATGCAGTGAAAGCATCGCAGCATCCCGAGCGGTCTTAGCCAAGATGGATGCCGCCGATATAGACGCACAACTTTGATCGCCTCGCACAATGGCACGGCTTGGCAGCCCAGTGTCTGGGCAATAGAGGCCATCAACTAAGACTTTATGCGGTTTGATTGATAACTTTTCGATAGCGCGACGCATGGCTAGCAGGCTGGCACGTAGGATATTAATAGTATCAATCTCTTGGGGGGATGACTCTGCGATTGCCCACGCCAAGGCGTGTTTCTTTATCTCTAACGTCAGGTGATCCCGCTGTTTCTTGCTGAGCTTCTTAGAGTCATTTAACCCCTCTATGGGGTTGCGATCGTCCAGTATGACCGCGGCAGCATAAACTGACCCAACCAAAGAGCCACGCCCAGACTCGTCTACACCGCAAACCAGCAGGGTTGTTGACATCATCGAACAGCACCCCGATCTCCTTGATCCAGGTACGGCAAGATGGCCTGCACTGCCCTGTGGGCAGTGCCCTGCCTAAGCAAGGCATGCATGTCGGTGAATATCTTGTCCAAGTCTGCCACCGCCTGCGTATCGAAGGTTAAATTCAGTAACGCTTGCGCAAGATTTTCTGGTGTGGCGTCCTGTTGCAACAATTCTGGCACCACAAATTTACCAGCCAGTATGTTAGGTAAACCCACAAATGGCTGGTACCTCTTGCGCTGCATCAACCAAAACGATAGGGCTGGCATGCTATAAGTGATGACCATAGGGCGCTTTAATAACGCGGCTTCTAGGGTGGCGGTTCCAGATGCAACCAAGACAATGTCTGCCGCGATCATGGCATCGTGAGCGTGCCCAAACAAAATTGTTATAGGTAAGTCTTGCGCCCCAGAAAACCATAGCGCCTCCTCAAAGATGCGACGCGTCTGACTACTTGTCAGTGGGACTAAGAAACGCGCCTCAGGCAGCTTGAGCAGGATAAGCTTTGCCGTTTCAATAAAAATTTTTGCTAGGTGCCTCACCTCACTTTGACGACTACCTGGCAAGAAGGTGAACACCTTGTCATTCACACCCAAGCGAAGCTGCTCTCGCATGGCAGCCTTACTGGGCAAGTTCACCAACATATCAGCCAAGGGGTGCCCCACATAGGTTGCGGGAACGCCAACCCTCTCGTACAGCGGAACTTCAAATGGGAACAGTGTCAGCATGTGTGACACCGCACGCTTGATCTTATGAATGCGCTCACCACGCCACGCCCAGATAGATGGACTAACGTAATGAATGACGGGAATGCCTCGCCGCTTCAACCCGAGCTCTAAGCCCAGATTAAAATCTGGCGCATCAATTCCAATAAATATATTGGGGGGATTGGCACAAAAGTACGCTTTTAATTTACGGCGTATACCAACTATTTCAAGGTAGTGTTTCAGCACCTCAACGTAACCACGAACCGCAAGCTTTTCCATCGGGAAAATGACTTGCATACCCGCTGCCTGCATCTTGGGCCCGCCAATTCCGACAAACTGCACACCGGGAACTGCCAACTTAAGCGCTTCCATTAGGTGACTACCGAGTAAGTCACCGGAGGCTTCACCGGCAACTATACCGATCACTTTTATCGGCTCTGACATGGGAGATGGACTAACGAATGATGCCGCGTTGCGAATGATCGATAAAGTCGATCAGTGCACTCATCTCTGGATATTTCTCAACATGCTCATCATGGATGGCAACCTTGGCTTGTTCCAACAACAAACCAGATTTATACAAGGTCTTGTAGGCACGCTTAATTGCCATGATTGCATCACTTGAAAAAGCATGTCGCTTAAGTCCTTCAGAATTAATCCCGTAAGGTGCGGCGGGATTACCGGCAGCGATGACATAAGGGGGGAGATCCTGTAATAGCACTGTTCCCACTCCAGTCATGGCATGCCTGCCAATTTTGCAAAATTGATGCACCCCGGTAAATCCTCCCAAGATTGCATAATCAGCCACGTGGACATGTCCGGCAAGCTGCGTATTATTAGCAAAAATAGTGTGGTTGCCTATCTGACAATCATGCGCCAAGTGCACGTAGGCCATAATCCAATTATGGTCACCGACACGAGTTACACCAATATCTTGTGCGGTACCCAAATTTAAAGTACAAAATTCACGGATAGTATTGTGATCCCCGATCTCGAGACGAGTCGGTTCAGCAGCATATTTCTTGTCTTGTGGAATCTCGCCCAACGAACAGAATTGAAATACACGATTATTCTTGCCAATTTTGGTATGCCCGCTAATTACAACGTGTGGGCCTATGTGCGTGTTGCTGCCGATTTCGACATGCTCACCAATGATTGAATACGCACCCACCTCAACATCATCTGCCAGCTTGGCGTTTGGATGAATGAGTGCCGTCGGATGATGCATTACAGTGCCCTACCGGTAGTCATCAGCTCAGCCTCTGTTACGACTTGTCCGTCCACTTCGGCTACGGCTGAAAATTTCCACATACCGCGTAAGTTTCGAATAAGCTTCACTTTAAAAATAAGCTGGTCTCCCGCACTTACTGGCTTCTTAAAGCGCGCCCCGTCGATGCCTACAAAATAACAAACAGTTTTGTCATCTGGCTTGGTTCCTGAAGTTTTAAATGAAAGAATTGCTGCAGCTTGCGCCATAGCTTCAACAATCAACACCCCAGGCATCACCGGATAATGCGGAAAATGCCCTCCAAAAAATGGTTCATTGCTGCTAACATTCTTGATCGCCACAATTTCTTTTCCAGGATCACATGACAGCACACGATCAATCAACAAAAATGGATAACGGTGCGGCAGGTATTCCAATATCTCGTGGATATCCATTTGAGTACTTGTGCTCATTAACTCTTACTCCTTAATGTTTCAATCTCTTGTTGCAGCGCTTTTATCTTATCAGCCAAGTCGTCTAGGTGACGTAATTGGGCGGCATTTTTACGCCACACTTTGTGCGAACTAAATGGAAAAATACCGGTATAAGTTCCGGGCTCTCGAATGGATTTTCCAATCATGGTAAAGGAGGATATTTCTACATTATCAGCTATCTGCGTATGCCCCAGGATGCCCGTCCCGCCCCCGATACGGCAGTGTCGTCCGACGCTTGCGCTACCCGCGATACCAACACATGCAGCAATGGCTGTGTGTGCGCCAACACGCACGTTGTGAGCTATTTGAATTTGATTGTCCAGCTTGACACCCTCTTCGATTATGGTGTCATCTAGAGCACCACGATCTATGGTGGTATTCGCGCCAATTTCTACATCATCACCAATGACCACGCGGCCAATTTGTGGGATCTTCAGCCAGCGACCCTCATCCATCGCGATACCAAAACCGTCCGCACCGATTACCACACCGGAGTGCACTACCAGCCTGCTCCCTAAGATACAGTTTTGGTACACCACAACGTTTGGATATAAGCGTGTATTGATACCTATGGATACCCCTGCGCCAATACTGCATCCTTCCATAATTACGCAGTCAGCCTCCACCTTGCAGTTCGCACCAATCACTACATGCGGACCTACGTGGGCGGTTGGATCAATGTAAGCACCCTCTGCAATCACCGAACTCTGGTGTATGCCTGGCGCAAATGTCACGCCAGGGTTGAGTAGGGCCGAAACCTTAGCGAAGTAAACGTATGGATTTTCACATACGATTCGAGGGAGGTTGGTCACCTCCTTGTCGGACGCACCAACAATGACTGCGCTTGCCCGTGTGGCGGAAAGCTGGAGGCGATATTTAATATTTGCTAAAAAAGCAAGGTGTCCAGCTTGCGCATTTTCAAGCGTAGCCACCTGATTGACGGTTGTCTCAGGGTTGCCCAGAATCAGACCACCAAAGTGCGCTGCGATTTCCTTAAGGCTATAGTTTGTCCGTTTCATACAATCCAACTAAAAACCAAGGCCTTATTTGTTATCCAGCATGTACTTTAGAACCTTATCGGTAATATCAATATTAACGTTACGGTACACGGCCTCCTGCAATATCAGGTCATATTTCTCTTTTTCGGCAATAGCTTGGATGGCTTTGTTCGCGTGTTCTAGGATGGATGCCAGCTCCTCATTCTTACGTAAATTTAAGTCTTCGCTGAAAGTTCGTTGCATGCGCTGCAGATTTACATTCAGGTTAGTTAGCTCACGCTCCTTGTTACGCTTTTCGGCCTCGGACAGGGTTAGCCCCTCCTTTTCCACAAGGGTCTGAATGTCCTTCATCTGCTTGGCAATTTTTTTAATTTCTTGGTCACGCGCAGAGAATTCCTTTTCGATTTTTTTCGCCGCCTTGACTGCAGGTGGTGACTCGCTCATGATGCGCTCCGTGTTAACGATACCAACTCTAAAGTCTGCGGCCAAAGCCTGAGCGCATCCCATCATTAGCAGCAACTGGATGCATCTAATACCAAGCGTCTTCATACTTCCCCCTAACTTAATTTAAAACAACGAACCCATAGTAAACTGGAATTGCTGCAACCGGTCTCCCGCTTGCTTGTTAACGGGTACACCCATGCTAAATTTCAACGGGCCAACCGGTGACACCCAGGTCACAGCAACACCCGTAGAATAGCGCATATTGTCCGATCCCAATAGTCCCGTGTCAAAGACTGCGCCCGCGTCCACAAAGGTGCTCAAGCGTACCGACTTATCCTTTCCAGATCCAGGCATAGGGAATAACAGCTCAGCATTCCCGATTACGCGTCTCGTTCCCCCTAGACTGTTGCCGACGCTATCCTTTGGCCCCATTGAGAACGGCTGAAAGCCACGCACCGTACCTATACCGCCGGCGTAGAAATTTTGAAAGAATGGTACCGGCATGCCGCCATAGCCATTCGCCATACCCACATCACCGTTTAGCATAAGTGTGGTGTTCTGGCTGACCGGATAGAACCACTGGTGCTGGTAGGAGAGCTTGTAGAATTTCTGATCTGAGGCCGGTACGGTAGTGGACATGTTGATTCGGCGCACCGTCCCCGCAGTGGTAAAGATAGCGCTGTCACGGGTATCCTTGCTCCAGCCGGCGGAACCCAATAGGTTGGTAGCCGAGCCACCAAATTTCGCAGTGTAATCTTGCATCTGAAGCGAGCTGGCGATACTGGTGACGATCTGGGTATTTTCAAGCGAGCTACCGTAGTACATATTCTCAAAGTCGCCCATGGGCACCCCAAAGCGCACCCCCGTGCCCACGGTAGCTGAGCGGTACGGGCTAATCGCCGTAGATGTAGTATCTATGTCGCGCTTGTACACATCAAAGCCTCGGCTCACCCCATCGTCGGTGTAATAGGGATTGGTGTACGACACCGAGTACACCTGATTCATACCACTCGTGTTAATTTGTGTGGTCAGGGTGTTGCCCGTGCCAAATAAATTGCGCTGGGTGATTGAACCGGTCAGCATCAAGCCCACGTTACTCGATACGCCAGCGCCGAGCATAAATGATCCGGTAGACTTCTCCTTCACAGACATACCAATATCCACTTGATCCTTGGTGCCTGGCACTGGGAGAGTCTCAATATTCACTTCGCTGAAGTAATCTAGGCGATCAACTTTTTGCTTGGATGTCTGAATCTTGGACGCGACATACCACGCACCCTCTATCTGACGGAATTCACGCCTGATCACAACGTCACGCGTTTTTGTGTTGCCCGTAATATCAATGTGTCTCACGTAGGCACGCACACCAGGATCGACAACAAACGTAAACTCCACCTGATGCTTTTCTTTGTCTATCGTTGGCACCGCGTTGACATTAGCGAAGGCATAGCCATCCTCACCCAAGCGATCACCTATCTTCTTGCTGGACTCAGTTAGATCCTTGCGTGAAAATACATCGCCAGCTTTGACCTTAATAAGCTTACGCATCTGTTCGTGTGGCAAGATATTCTCTGGGCCAGACACCTTGACATCAGAGACCGTGAATTTGGCACCCTCATTCAGGTTGATGGTGATGTAGATGTGGTCTTTTTCTGGACTAATGGAGACCTGGGTGGAGTCTATAGCAAACTCTAGGTAGCCCGCATCCATGTACAGAGAGCGTAGCGCCTCTAAATCTGCAGACAGTTTTTGCTTGGAATACTGATCGTTTTTAGTGATCCAGCTCAGCCAGGTTGGAGTGCCCAGCTTCATCAGCTCTCTCAGCTCTTTTTCCTTAAAAACTTGGTTGCCAATTATATTAATTTGGCTGATCCTAGAGGTGTCTCCCTCCACCACGTTAAACACGATGGCGACACGATTGCGCTCCAACTGGGTGACGACGGCGCTAACCTTGACGGAGTACTTGCCTCGCGCCACGTACGCGCGCTTCAGTTCTTGTTCTGCCTTGTCTAGAGCAGACTTATCAAAGATACGGCCGTCCACCAATCCAACTAATTTCAAGCTATCGTTCAGTGCCTCTTTAGGGAAGTCCTTCACGCCGTTAATTTCGATGCTGGCAATAGATGGCCGCTCAATCACCCTAACAATTAAGGCATCTTGTTCCCTCTCGAGCTTTACATCCTTAAAAAATCCAGTAGCAAATAACGCACGGATTGCCGAAGCCGCATGCTCGCTGTCCAGCTTTTCACCGACCTTAACTGGTAGGTAGCTAAATACTGTGCCCGCCTCGGTGCGCTGTATGCCTTCCACACGGATGTCCTTGACCACGAATGGTTCAATAGCGATTGCGGACGTCGCGCGCAAAAGAAGGGCCAATCCTATAAGGTGTTTAAGTGTCATATATCATACCAACCTAGAGCAGACGACTTATGTCATTTACCAACGCAATCCCCATTACGGTGACCAGCAGGGCAATACCCACACTCTGTCCCACCCTCCATGCCTGCTCTGACAATGGGCTACCCTTAATTAATTCGACAGTATAATACAGCAAATGCCCCCCATCTAATAAAGGAATGGGTAACAAATTCAAGACCCCCAGGCTAATACTTATTAACGCCAAGAACCCTAAGTACGTGATGACACCCATCTGCGCAGACTGCCCGGCATAGTCAGCAATCGCGATTGGCCCACTTAACTTCTTCAACGACATGTCGCCTCGCAACATTTTGCCTAGCATGTTCAGGCTTACTCTGGCCGCTTTCCAGGTCTTCTGTACCGCGTATTCAAACGCTGTGAGGAAGTCGTACCGCACCTGCGTTAATAGGGCATCCAGTTCATGTTGATCTATGTAGGGTGCGGCACCAATCTTTCCCACCACCTCGCCCGCCTCGCGAATTGCCGCTGGGGTGATTGAAATCGCCAGCAACACGCCCCGACGCTCAACCTCTAACCGGAGCAATTGCCCTGGGTGGCTGCGTACCATCTCCACCCAGTCCTTCCAAGTTTCCACGATCTGATCGTCTACACGCAATATCTGGTCGTCCGACAGCAATCCTGCCTGTTGCGCAACCCCACCCTCCATCACCTTGCCAATCACGGGGTATATAGTTGGCTGGTGGGGTTGTAATCCAAGGATCTGCAGAAAGTCCTGATCCAGGTCATTGGGGGATAATGTCTGTAAATTTAGTACATGCTGAGCCCACTCCCCTTGAGCGGTCCGTGTCTCTATATGCGCTTCTGTAGCACCCCCCAATGCAAGATCCAGAAGTGTCCAACTCATCTGCTCCCAAGTCTGAATGACTTGTTTATCAATACTGACGATCGTCTCTTCTGCCTTAAAATGTGCGGCAGCGGCAGGGGTTTTAGGCAATACCTCACCCAGCACGGGCTTTAGTCCCGGCACGCCATAAGCAAATAACACCCAAAACAAAAGAATGGCCAGCAGTAAATTAGCTACCGGCCCCGCTACCACAATAGCCATGCGTTGCAACACGGGCTTTCGATTGAATGCGAGATGCAGTTCGTGTGTCGCCACCTCGCCTTCGCGCTCATCCAACATCTTGAGATAGCCCCCCAAGGGGATTGCGGAAACCACCCACTCTGTCTCGCCACCCATGAAGCGCTTGCCATATAACACCTTACCAAAGCCCACAGAGAAGCGTAGCACCTTCACCCCGCACAATCTTGCGACCAAGTAGTGACCCATCTCGTGAACCACCACTAGCACCGATATGGTAATCACAAAAATAAGCAGCGTAATCATGCCTGGTGGGTCATGCGTTTTATCAAATGATTTGCCAATACACGCGCGCTCTCATCCGCACGGAAGACGTCCTCCAGTGTGCCAATCGACTCTACTGTCGAATTAGTTAGCACGCCATCTATCAAACTTGATATAGCGAGGAATGGAATCTTTTTAGATAAGAATGCAGCCACAGCGACCTCATTAGCCGCATTCAGAACGGCAGGAAGTGTGCCACCCGCACGCAAGGCTTCATAAGCCAAGGCTAAGCATGGGAAGCGCGTCAAATCTGGTGCAACAAAATTAAGCGTACCAACTTTGAGTAAATCTAGCGGCTCAACACCAGCCTCAATACGTTCAGGGTAGGCCAATGCATGGGCAATCGGGGTGCGCATGTCTGGGTTGCCCAGTTGCGCCAATACGGATCCATCAACGTATTGCACGAGTGAATGAACAACGCTTTGTGGGTGCACCACCACTTGGATCAAATCGGCTGGAGCATTAAACAGCCAGTGCGCCTCAATAACCTCCAGACCCTTGTTAATCATAGTCGCAGAATCGACAGAGATCTTTCGTCCCATTACCCAATTGGGGTGTGCGCACGCCTCCTCTGGTGTGACACTCTGCAATGCCGACATAGTAGTCTTCAGAAAAGGTCCGCCGGATGCGGTCAGCAATATTTTACTTACCCCGCTAGCAGCCAAGCCGCCAGCATGGTGACGAGAGCAATTGTATGGCAGCGCTTGGAAGATAGCATTGTGTTCGCTATCGATGGGTAGCAGGGTGGCATTATTATTATTTACTGCGTCCATAAAGACCTGTCCGGCCATGACCAGCGCCTCCTTATTCGCGAGTAATATTTTCTTTCCTGCGTAAGCTGCCGCCAATGTCGGTCGCAAGCCTGCCGCACCTACGATGGCAGCCATGACCGTGTCTACCTCCGGCAATGATGCAACCCTCTCTAGCGCTGCAACACCACACAATACCTCTGTGTCTAAGTCGGTCAGGGCGATACTCTGCTGCAGGCGTGCGGCGGCTGTCTCATCAAGTAGCACGGCGTACCGTGGCGAAAAACGAGTGCACTGCTCGAACAGAATATTATCTTGGGATTGTGCGGTGAGTGCGATGACACGATAGCGTTCAGGATGACGCGCCACCACATCTAGCGTACTAACTCCTATACTGCCAGTGGAGCCGAGTATCGTGAGCTGGCTGACGCTCCTCATATCAGTCTTTGTAACAAAATTGTCATTGCAACCAAGGGTAACGTGGAGGTCAACGCATCAATACGATCCAGTAGGCCACCATGACCTGGTAATAGCGTACCGCTATCCTTGACCCCAGCCTGACGCTTAACGGCTGACTCGAACAAATCACCGATCACCGACAATCCTACGCACATCCATGACGCCATCAAAATACCAAACAATACTACCCTGGTCATAGAGAGGTCACGCACCCAAACAACCAAGAGCACGTAAACAGTCACACCAAGTAGTGCACTGATCACTCCTTCCCAGGTTTTTCCAGGGCTAATCGTGGGCGCAAGCTTGTGTCTGCCAAACTTGCGTCCACCAAAATAGGCGGCTATATCTGCGACCCACACCAAACCCATCACCCCCAGCAGCAACCATGGATCTTGCGTACGTAAGTCCATCATTGCCAAGCCAGTTGGAATGAGCAACATCCAGCTAATGAGCATCATCGGGAACGATTGGCTCGCCCGCCAACGGGCGGCCAACCACAGCGGCACAACAACCAACCACAACAGTACCGATGCGCCATATATCAAGGCATACAACAACCCGGACTGCCTTAAGTATTGCGTGTTAATCCAAGCGATGCTGAGCATCATCACTAGCGTCAGAAATAAATAGATTGTGGTGGTCTTGCCAGACAATCCAGACAAGCACGCCCACTCAATCGCCCCTTGCAGTACGATAATCACAATCAGAGTGGCCCACCATGCCGTTGGCAGGAGAAACAAAGACAACAAAAAAAGTACCAGCAAAGTAACTGCGGTAATCACACGTTGCCTAATCATGGCCCTCTCCCACCCTAATCTGCTTCGCCTTGGACTTGATCACTCGTTCGACCGAAGCGGCGCTCACGCATACCGTAGGAATGAATGGCAGATTTCAACATCTCACCATCAAAAGACGGCCACAAGGTATCGGTAAAATATAACTCCGTGTAAGCCAATTGCCATAGTAAAAAATTACTAATTCGTTGCTCGCCACCGGTGCGGATAAACAAATCCGGCTCAGGTGCGTAGTGCATAGAAAGATATGCCCCTATATCTCCTTCGCTGAAATTGTCAGCTAGATCAGGGCGCGCCTTAATCATTGCCCGCATGCCCTGCATGATATCTTGACGCCCGCCATAATCGGCCGCGATGGTAAGCGTTAAGCCCACATTGTTTGCAGTTAAGCGCTCCGCATCCTCGATATGCTGATTAAGGATTTTATCGAAGCGATTACGGTCACCAATAATTTTTAGACGAATATTATTCTCGTGTAGCTTAGACACTTCATGTTTCAGCATCTTTAAGAAAAGCCCCATCAGGAAAGAAACTTCATCCGCTGGGCGACGCCAATTTTCACTACTAAATGCAAACAAGGTCAGGTACTCAACCCCAAGCTCGCGGCAAGTCTTGACGATCTCGCGTACCGCCTCGACACCACGCTGATGCCCCATAATTCTTGGCAATAAGCGCTGCCTTGCCCAGCGACCATTGCCATCCATAATGATGGCAATGTGACGCGGCACCTGATGTATGGTTGGGATAGTGCAGGTTGAACTTTGAAATAACGTCATTCAGTATTCCTGAAAATATCACACGAATAACGGCCACAAGAGAGTGGCACTCCAGATGTGACTAGATCGCCATCAGCTCCGACTCTTTAACCTGAAGCGATCTGTCAACTTCTGCCACAAAGTGATCTGTCAGCTTCTGAACCTCATCCTGCTTGCGACGCTCGTCATCCTCGCCAATCTCTTTATCCTTGATGAGCTTCTTGAGATGCTCGTTTGCATCACGGCGTATGTTACGTATAGCCACCTTGGCGCTCTCAGACTCGTTTCGCACCACCTTAATCAAGTCACGACGACGTTCTTCTGTTAGCATTGGCATGGGGACACGGATCAAGTCTCCGTTGGTTGCCGGATTGAGCCCGAGATCGGCATCACGTATTGCCTTTTCAACCGCCCCAATTATATTCTTTTCCCATGGCTGAACGCCGATGGTGCGTGCATCCACAAGGGTTATATTGGCAACCTGGCTCAGCGGCACCTGACTCCCATAATAGTCCACGTTCACATGGTCCAAAATACCGGTGTGCGCCCTACCGGTACGAATCTTTGCAAAATCTACCTTGAGCGTCTCTAGGGTCTTGGTCATTTTTTGCTCGGTATTTTTTTTAAAATCAACAGTCATAGCCCACTCCCTTCAATTGCAATGCACCATAGTCCCCTCATCTTGGCCCATTACTACGCGCTTAAGCGCACCTTGCTTGAATATACTAAATACGACGATGGGCAGCTTCTGGTCTCGACACAACGTCAACGCGGTGGCATCCATTACCTTGAGATTTTTACTGATCGCCTCATCGAAGCTTAATCTCTGGTAACGGGTGGCAGTATGATCTAGCTCTGGGTCATTGGTGTAGACTCCGTCCACCTTGGTCGCCTTAATAACGACCTCCGCATCCATCTCAACACCACGCAAGGCGGCCGCTGTATCAGTAGTAAAGAACGGGTTGCCCGTACCAGAAACAAATATCACCACCTTGCCATCCTCCAGATAACGCAATGCCTTCCCCCGTATAAAAGGCTCAGCCACCTGCTCTAAATTGAGTGCGGACTGAACCCGACAACCCAATCCAAAACGATTCATGGCATCCTGCAAGGCCATTCCATTCATTACGGTAGCCAACATTCCCATGTAATCAGCGGTGGCACGATCCATGCCGGCAGCGGCTGGGGCAACCCCACGAAAGATATTGCCGCCACCGATAACAATCGCCACCTGCACACCCAGCGCGACTATCTCGCCAATCTCTCTAACAATGCGCTCAATCACCGCACGATTGATACCGTAACTATCATCACCCATCAGGGCTTCCCCTGACAGCTTAAGTAAAATACGTTTATACGCTGGGGCGACTGACATCTGTCTAGACTTTCGCTGCGGCAGCAACTTCTGCAGCATAATCAACCACCACCTTCTCGATCCCCTCGCCCACCACAAACATTGTAAACGCGTTGACCTGCGCATTATGAGCAGATAATAACTTTTCTACCGTGGTATCTGGATCCTTTACAAAGGGCTGCCCCAGCAGGGTTACCTCTGCCAAGTACTTGGCAATACGTCCATCCACCATCTTCTCAACAATGTTGGCAGGCTTCCCGCTCTCCGCAGCTTGTGCCGTATATACCTTGCGCTCAGTATCAAGCAGCTCCTGAGAAACCTGTTCTTTTGAAATGCAAATTGGCTTGCTCGCAGCGATATGCATCGCCAAGTCCTTGCCCAGAGTGTCGTTGCCACCATTAATGTCTAACAGCACACCGATCCGACTACCATGCAAATAAGCGACCACCTTGCCCTGCGTGCTGTATCGCACGAAACGACGCACGCTAATATTTTCACCCAACTTCATGATCAACGCTTTTCGCACGTCTTCCACGCTGCCACCCTCGGTCAAAGCAGCCGAGGACAGAGCGGCAACATCACTTGGGTCGCTTTGCGCGATGGCCTGCGCTACATTGCCGGCGAATGCAATAAATCCATCATTCTTAGCCATGAAATCGGTTTCACAGTTCACCTCAACTAGCGCCCCAATTTTACCGTCAGCGCTAATAAAAGCGCTAACCAGGCCCTCTGCAGCCACGCGTGAAGCGGCTTTGCTGGCCTTGGCACCACTCTTGATACGCAATAACTCTTCAGCTGCCTGAAAGTCGCCATCTGTTTCAACTAGCGCTTTCTTGCAATCCATCATGCCAAGGCCGGTTGCCTCGCGCAGATCCTTTACCATGCCTGCGGTAATTTCCGCCATTTTTAATCCCCTAAAAACATAATCTAAAAAAAAGGGGCTTTCGCCCCTTTTGACAAAACAGAATACTCTTATGTCGCCTGATCCTCTGCCTGAGCAACAATTTCATTGAGCGCCTTCTCGCGACCCTCCAGAATTGCATCTGCCATCCCACGTGCATATAGCCGTATCGCCTGACTGGAGTCGTCGTTACCCGGAATAACGTAGTCCACGCCCAGCGGGGTATGATTAGTATCCACCACACCAATCACCGGAATACCTAGCTTTTGCGCCTCCACAATAGCGCCTTTTTGGTAACCAACATCAATCACAAAAATTGCAGTGGGCAGGCCTTGCATATTCTTAATGCCGCCCAGGCTACGATCGAGCTTCTCGAGCTCACGTTGCATCATTAAGCTTTCTTTTTTGGAAATCTTTTCCATAGCAACAACGTCCAGCATCATAGCTTCCAGTTCATGCAGGCGCTTAATAGACTGTTGCACTGTTTTGAAGTTGGTCAACATGCCGCCCAGCCAACGGTGATCCACGAAGGGGCTGTCGCATCGGATGGCCTCCTCCTTGATTATTTGACGGGCTTGACGCTTTGTTGCAACAAATAATATTTTGCCCTTGTTTGCGGAAAGTTTGCGTGCAAACTTTAACGCATCGTTGTACATAACAACGGTTTTTTCTAGGTTGATGATGTGAATTTTATTACGATGGCCAAAGATAAACGGAGCCATCTTTGGATTCCAAAAACGAGTTTGATGTCCGAAATGAACACCCGCCTCTAGCATTTGACGCATTATGACTGCCATGATTACTCCACGTGTTAAGGGTTAAGTCTTCCACTCGTCAAATCGACCATTTTCAGGCACCCCAACATGAACGAGTGTGTTATTTTCTACCGATTCACTTACTGCCGAATAAGTAGGGCGCACATTGTAACCCAAGCTGCCAGCCAACTCAAACAGTAACTCCTCTCTGACACCTTATGTTTTATAATGTCTCGTTCAGAGAATAGACGATGCAAATGGTTCAGTCTTGCGGATAGCCCAATACGATGACACGCCACATGGTGGTGGCACGGCTATTGAATAAAATTAACGCGTACCCAAAAAGGAAAAATAACGTAATGAAACAATCAATTGTAGTGAGTATGTCATGGTAGCGTCAGCACAGTCAGATTTAGCCAGCTCCTTTAAGGAGGGCATGAATTTTGTTGCCAATAACGACTACGTTAAGGCAGCGGAGTTATTTAATACCCTAGCAGCACAGGGGCACATGGAGGCCCAATTCTATCTGGGGCTCATGCACGAGGGGGGTCTGGGTACAGCCAAGGACGAGCAGCAAGCGGTGTCTTGGTGGCACAAAGCTGCAGAGCAGGGGTCCGCGTTGGCACAGAACAACCTAGGGTTGATGTACGAGCAGGGCCGAGGCGTTGCCCAGGACAATGAGAAGGCTGCATTTTGGTTTCGCAAGGCCGCAGAGCAAGGGGATGCGGAAGCACAATACACACTAGGGTATATGTACGCGAATGGCGATGGCGTTCCTCGAGACTATCAGCAATCTTTGTTTTGGTTTAGAAACGCTGCGGAACAGGGTGATGTGGCAGCACAATTTAAGGTAGCGCAGCTAAACCTGGGGCCCGCATACACACCAGACAACAACGTTACTCAGGATTTTATAGAGGCGTACAAGTGGTTTAGCATAGCGAGTGTGGATGGTGACCAGCACGCAAAAGAAGGGCTAGAGACAACGGAACCATACTTGACGGCCTCGGCGATCGAGGAGGCTGTGCGACGAGCAAATGAGTGGGTGGCGAGTTATCGACTAAAAAAAATATCTGAGAAAGCTTGAGCTCTATACCTAGTCCCAAGTTGTTCAAGTGGGTTACCGACTTGAATGCAACCCAGCAACGGTCCGGCGCAACCCCTCTTCCACATTGATCGGGGGGCTCCACCCCAACAGCTCTTTGGTCTTTTTAATATCTACCTGCAAAGACCCGCAAAGCCTCTGTGCCATATTGTAACGACCCAGCAACGCCGCCCCCACCTTGATGGCGGCGGCTGGGAGTCGAATGAGTCGTGCCGGCCTATCCAAAGCATGCCCCATGCGACACAACAACTCCGTAGTAGATAGATCCTCATCATCCGAAACTAAAAATATTTGATTTGCTGCCGCTGGGTGATGGATGCAGATTGCAATTAAATCAATTAAATTATCTAGCGCCACCAAACTGCGTTTATTTTTAATCGCACCAAAAGGCAAGGGAGTACCAAGCTTTAACCAGCGCATCATGCTCAAAAAATTAGCCTTCACGCCGGGCCCGTAGACTAGTGGGGAACGAATAATGGTGACCTCCATGTCAGTCTCCGCTGCCAGCCTTAGCAGACCTTGCTCAGCCTCGTACTTGCTTATACTGTAAGGATCTTGTGGGTCAGGTGCGTCATCGGCCAGGAATGGATTCAATACCGTTTTCTCGCCATTAACTTTAATTGAACTCATAAAGATAAAGCGTTTAATTCCTGCTGCCGCTGCTTGATTGGCCAAATTCAGCGTGCCCTCTACATTTACACGCCGGTACTCGGTCAGGGGGTCATTTGCCGTGTCTGTCATTACATGCACACGAGCAGCGAGGTGAATTACCGCATCCATATTTGCTAGAGCGTCACTCCAATCAGTCTCAGCACTTAGCTCACTTACACGAACCACATCGATCTTTGCAGTAGTGGGTGAGGCCTTATTGCGCAAAGCCGTACGAACAGCCAGACCGTCTAATACCAACTTGGTAACCAGAGCGGCGCCCACGAAACCAGTTGCACCGGTAACCAGAACGGAGTGTGTGTCTTTGCGGACCATCTACAGCGGCCAGCTATTCAATGCCGAACGAGACGTCGTAACCATGCTTCTTGAGTAGCACATTTTTTTTGGCATCCGCTAAGTCGAACGCCACCATCTCGGCCACCATCTCGTCCAAGGTTATTTCAGGCGTCCAGCCGAGTTTCTCTTTGGCCTTTGTCGGGTCACCCAGAAGGGTCTCGACTTCGGTAGGACGAAAGTAGCGTGGATCTACGCGCACGATAGGTCGGTCATCCCAGTAGCCAACCTCGTTGACATCCTGGCCATTCCAGCGAAGTTTAATACCTAGCACGGTAGCGGTTTTTTCTAAGAACTGGCGCACGCTGTATTGAACGCCAGTGGCGATAACAAAGTCTTCCGGTGCGTTTTGTTGCAGCATCATCCATTGCATGCGCACGTAATCTTTGGCGTGACCCCAGTCACGCAAGGCGTCGAGGTTCCCCATATAAAGACAGTCCTCTAAACCTTGGCTGATATTAGCCAAGCCACGGGTTATCTTACGAGTAACAAAAGTCTCACCTCGACGCGGGCTCTCATGATTAAACAGGATGCCATTGCAAGCGTATATACCGTAAGCCTCACGGTAGTTTACCGTTATCCAGTAGGCGTACATCTTGGCTACCGCATAGGGGCTGCGTGGATAAAATGGGGTAGTCTCTTTCTGCGGTGTCTCCTGCACCAAGCCATAGAGCTCGCTGGTGCTGGCCTGGTAAAAACGTGTTTTCTTTTCTAGGCCCAAGATGCGAATAGCCTCTAGCAGGCGCAAAGTACCCATGCCGTCAACATCCGCAGTGTACTCTGGGCTTTCAAAGCTAACAGCTACATGACTTTGCGCGCCAAGATTATAGATTTCATCGGGCTGAATTTCCTGTACGATGCGCACCAAATTACTGCCATCCGTTAGGTCGCCGTAATGTAACTTGAAGTGGGCATTCTGGATGTGTGGATCCTGATAGATGTGATCGACTCGCTGGGTATTGAATGAGCTAGAGCGCCGCTTAATACCATGAACGATGTACCCCTTATTAAGCAAAAATTCAGCAAGATATGAACCATCTTGCCCAGTAATGCCAGTAATAAGAGCGACTTTTTGTGGTGTGGTCATGGTGAGCATTCCCGAATATTTTTTCACCTAGGCGTCAAGGTGTCTCCACTCATGAAGTCTTTGTAGGCGGCGACTAGGCCTTGCTTCATGTGAACTTTCGCCTGCCAGCCTAACGCGTTGAGTCGACCACTATCCATAAGCTTTCGTGGCGTGCCATTGGGCCTGGTAGCATCGAACTCGATTTTACCTTGATAACCAACAGCCTGACCAACTAATTCTGCCAACTGCCGAATGGTGATGTCTTTACCGCAACCCACGTTAATCAAGCTCTGCATGGGTTGTGTGTGTGCTCGATAGACTTCTTGATCAAAATTCATTACCTGCACACTGGCTTCAGCCATGTCATCCACATAAAGAAATTCACGACATGCCGTGCCGTCACCCCAAACCGTAACGGTTGGTGCGCTGACAATCTTTGCTTCATGAAAACGGCGAATCAATGCGGGAATAACGTGAGAATTTTCCGGGTGATAGTTGTCACCTGGGCCGTAGAGATTGGTGGGCATCACGCTACGGTAGTCGACCCCATGACTCTGCCTATACTGACGATTGTAGCTTTCGCAAAGCTTGATTCCTGCTATTTTTGCAATGGCGTACGGCTCGTTCGTGGGCTCTAACGGACCGGTGAGCAGGGCATCCTCTCGCATGGGCTGGGGGGCAAGCTTTGGATATATACAACTAGACCCCAAAAATAAAAGTTTTTTAATTCCGGCACGCCATGCCTCGTGGATGACGTTGGCCTCTACCATCAAGTTTTCATAAATAAACTCAGCTGGATAGGTGTTATTGGCATGGATGCCGCCCACCTTTGCTGCTGCAAGGTACACCTGATCAAGCCTCTCGAGTTTAAAAAAATCACGAACAGCGGCCTGATCAACCAAATCTAGCTCAGCGTGGGTACGAGTAACGATGTTTGTCTGCCCGTGCCGCTCTAAGGCGCGGATAATGGCAGACCCCACCATTCCACGGTGACCTGCAACATAGATCCTAGATTCTTTACTCATACCTATACGGCCTTGGTGCGTCCATAGATATCCTCAATACGCACGATATCATCTTCGCCCAAATAACTGCCAGACTGCACCTCAATGATTTTAAGTGGAGTGCTTTCCCGATTGGCGAGACGGTGGATCTCGCCCAGCGGGATATAGGTCGATTGATTCTCGGTTAACGTTATTTGCCTATCTCCACATGTAACCTCGGCCGTACCTTTAACTACAATCCAGTGCTCCGATCGGTGTGCATGCTTTTGTAGACTTAGACTTGCACCAGGATTAACTTGGATATGCTTGACCTTAAAGCGCTCACCCTCATCAATGCTGTCATACCATCCCCAAGGACGGTGCACTTTACGAGACAGGATGTGCTCTGTTCGCTTTTGTGCTTCCAATTCATCCACCAGCCGTTTAATGTGCTGACTTTGGCTTTTATCAACCACCAGTACGGCATCCGCCGTCTCAATAACAATTAAATTGTTAACGCCTACCGTACCAACCAAGCGGCTACTCGCATGAATGAACGTATTGGTTGTATCAAAAGTTAACGTGTCGCCATGTATCGCATTACCATTTTGGTCCTGTGAGCAAGCTTTCCACACAGCATCCCAGGCGCCCAAGTCACTCCACCCTGCATCGAGCGGAACCATTTTAGTCACAAACTTAGAGCCCGGACACCTTTCTATGACAGCGTAATCCACAGAATCGCTAGGAATTTGAGTGAACGCGTCTTTGTCCGGACGCACGAATTGCAGGTCGACAGATCTGCTTATCCAAGACTTTTCTGTGGCCGCTAAAATATCTGGCCGGAAGTGTTTCAGGGCATTTAGCCAAGTGGCAGCCTTGAGCACGAACATACCGCTGTTCCATGCAAAGTCACCACTCTCGATATAACCTTGGGCAGTTAGTATGTCTGGCTTTTCTACGAATTGAGCAACCACGTAGTCATCGTTAGCACCCGCCCCGCCTTGATATTTAATATACCCATACCCGGTCTTCGGCTCAAGTGGCGCGATACCTAAAATAACTATCGCACCTGAGCTCGCGGCACGGACACTATTCTGCAATGCTCGCGTGAATGCCTTGTTATCACTTATCGTCTGATCGGCGGGCATCACTACCAAGATTGCATCCGCATCTGCCTCGATTGCCTGCAAGGCAGCCAATGTCAACGCTGGGGCCGTATTACGGCCAACGGGCTCCAACAGAACTTGCGCGCTTACAGTTGATATTTCACGCAACTGATCGAGGATCAAGAAGCGATGTTCCTCATTACTTACCAACAAGGTCTTGCCGACGACAATGTCGTCCGCTGTCAATCCATTGACGCGCTCCACCGCCTGCTGAAACAAGCTAGTTGTTCCAGACAACACCAAGAACTGTTTAGGAAATCCGGAACGAGATAGCGGCCAAAGTCTAGTGCCCGAGCCGCCACAAAGAATGACGGGGGTTATACTTAATGTGTTTTTTTTACTCATTTTTCTCTGGATGACATCCTTTAGTCGGCACCAAACAGATCGCGGGTGTAAATCTTTTCGGTCACATCACGAATCTCGTCCGTCACACGATTAGCGATGATCACATCCGACATACCCTTAAACGTCTCCAGATCTTTAATCACTCTGGAATTAAAGAAGTCTCCCTCTTTTAGTATGGGCTCATACACGATGACCTCTATGCCCTTGGCCTTGATGCGCTTCATAATCCCCTGGATGCTGGAGGTGCGCAAATTGTCTGACCCACTCTTCATGATAAGCCGGTACACGCCTACCACTTTTGGTTGGCGAGCAATGATGCTCTCCGCAATAAAGTCCTTACGTGTTGCGTTGGCATCAACGATGGCCTGGACTAAATTCTGAGGTACGTCCTGATAGTTTGCGAGCAGTTGCTTGGTGTCCTTTGGTAGGCAGTAGCCGCCGTAACCAAATGACGGATTGTTGTAGTGCGCGCCTACACGCGGATCGAGGCAGACGCCCGTTATAATTTGTTTTGTGTCTAGGCCGTGAATCATGGCGTAGCTATCCAGCTCATTAAAGTAAGCCACCCGCATCGCCAAGTAGGTATTCGCAAAAAGTTTAATCGCCTCAGCCTCTGTCGAGCCAGTAAGCAGAATCTGTACGTCCTTTTTGATGGCGCCCTCTTGGAGTAGTCGCGCGAAAATCTTGGCTCGGTCCAGATCCCCACCGACAACAATACGGGAGGGGTGAAGATTATCGTGAAGCGCTTTACCCTCACGCAAAAACTCGGGGGAAAAGATCAGGTTGTCGCAGCCCAGCTCCTGTTTAATTTTGGCAGTGTAGCCCACGGGAACCGTGGATTTTATTACCATCGTGGCCTGCGGATTAATACGCATCACATCACGAATAACAGACTCCACCGCCTGCGTGTTGAAGCGATTTGTGCTTGGGTCGTAATCTGTCGGAGTGGCGATCACCACAAAATCAGCACCCTCGTAGGCCTCACGAGGGTCAAGGGTTGCCCTTAGTTGAATATTTTTGTTCTTAAGATAGGCTTCGATCTCGCCATCTGCAATAGGAGATCTCCCATGGTTAAGCATGTCGACCTTGCGTGGGTCAATATCAAGGGCGAGCACCTCATGGTGCTGAGATAACAAGACCGCATTCGACAGCCCCACATAGCCTGTGCCCGCCACTGCAATTTTCATGTTAGGGGTACATCTTTCCATATAAAAAAATTATCCACAGGAACGCTTACCGGTAAGAAAGTCCATGCCCGCCCAGTCGTTAGTATCTTAACAGACTCGAAATCTTTGTCTTGGTCGCTCGCCCTTAGGCTATTTCCGCCCACAGGTCATGTGCATCAGAGTCGGTAACTGTAACGTTTATGAGGTCGCCCATGTTTAATGCTTGGCCGTCCTCGATGTAAACTAGGCCATCTATCTCCGGTGCGTCCGCCGAGCTACGTGCGATCGCACCCTCATCATTAACCTCATCCACCAGCACCTCCATGGTGCGGCCAACTTTACGTGCGAGACGTACGCCACTAATGGTTTCCTGTAGCTGCATCAGACGAGCCAAGCGCTCTTGCTGAACCTCGGGCGGGAGGTGATTCGGCAAATCGTTGGCGGAGGCGCCCTCGACTGGCGAGTACATAAACGCACCAACGCGATCCAGCTGGGCCTCCCTTAAAAAATCAAGCAGCTCCTCAAACTCGGCCTCTGTCTCGCCCGGAAAACCAACGATGAATGTGCTACGCAGAGTAATATCTGGACACACCTCTCGCCACCGTTGAACACGGTTAAGCACATTCTCACTGCTTGCGGGGCGCTTCATCAGTTTAAGAATGCGTGCGCTGGCATGCTGAAATGGAATGTCTAAGTACGGCAAGACCAGTCCATCTGCCATCATAGGGATAACCTCATCGACGTGTGGGTAGGGGTAGACATAATGCAGACGAACCCATACACCCAACTCACTCATGGCACTTACGAGCTCGGTCATGCGCGTCTTAATTGGTCGACCCCCCCAGAATCCCGTACGGTACTTAATGTCCACACCATAAGCGCTGGTGTCTTGGGAGATAACGAGCAATTCCTTTACGCCTGACCTCACTAAGTTCTGCGCTTCTTGCATCACCTCGCCCACCGAACGGCTCACCAAGTTGCCACGCATACTAGGGATGATGCAGAAGGTACAGCGATGATTGCAGCCCTCTGATATTTTGACGTAAGCGTAATGCTTGGGCGTAAGTCGTATGCCCTGCGGAGGTACCAGGTCACTGTAAGGATCGTGCAGTCTGGGCAGATGCGCGTGGATCGCCTCCATGACCTCATTCGTCGCGTGTGGGCCTGTAACCGCCAACACCTTCGGATGCGCATCTTTCACGACACTACCCTTGGCGCCCAAGCAGCCGGTTACGATAACCTTACCATTCTCGGCTAACGCCTCGCCAATGGCCTCGAGTGATTCCGCTACCGCACTATCAATAAATCCGCAGGTGTTAACTATCACTAGATCAGAGTCTGCGTAGTTGGGGGAGATGACGTAGCCCTCCATACGCAAACGCGTAAGAATTTGCTCCGAGTCCACGGTTGCCTTGGGGCAGCCAAGGGATACCATCCCGATGCGCTTTGGTTTAGACATAATTCACTTTAACGATTAAGTATTCCAGCCGACATCCGCACGGCCAGACACGACAAAAGTCGTCCAGCTAGTCTGGATCCTACCCCACTCTTAAGACACTCATCAGCCAGACCGTTCCCACGCCCAGAGCGATAAGCATCACCTGCTGCAGCGTATCGCCTAACTGGGCGCGCTTGTGTAGGCCAGGTATTAGGTCTGCAACCGCAACGTAGATCATGCTCGCTGCCGCCAAGGCCAGCAGCGAGGGTATCCAAGATTCCATGGTCTGTAGGGTAAAGTAGCCCAGCACGCCGCCCGCCACCGAGGCAAAGCTTGAGATTAGGTTGAGCTGCAGGGCGCGCAGCTTGCTATAGCCAGAGTGCAGCAGGATGGCAAAATCTCCAACCTCTTGCGGAATCTCGTGCGCGATGATGGCCAGCGCCGTAACCAGGCCCAGGTGCACGTCGGTCAGAAAGGCTGCGGCGATGATGATTCCATCCACAAAGTTGTGGAACGTGTCGCCCACCATGATCATGGTGCCGCTGCGTCCATCGTTATGATCGTGCCCGGCGTCCATCACCAGATGCGCCTCACAGTGCTCGTGGTGACAATGTCTCCAGAGCACCAACTTCTCCAGAATAAAGAACAATAAGATGCCGAACAGCACCGTACCGCTCAAGAGGGTAACGTCCTTGGTGAGGCTGATCGCCTCGGGCAAGATATTAAGAAAGACTGCCCCTAGTAGCGCGCCTATTGCGTAGCTCACCATCGAGCCAAGGTAGCGCTGTGAGCGGTTATTGAGCGCAAACAATGCCGCACAGGTTACGCTCAAGGTGCCGCCTGCGATGCAGGTGACAATGATCCAGACCAAGGTACTCATAGGGACTTTTAAAAGGTAAACAAGGCGGCGATTATACCCAAAGGCGGGCGAAAATCACCCTCCCGGTGCGCTCACCCCCCTTTAGCCTATAAAACATTAATCGGAATTTTCAAGTAATGAACGCCGTCGCTCTCCGGTGGTGGGAGCCCCCCGGCGCGAACGTTAATCTGGATTGCCGGCAGGATGAGTACCGGCATGTCTAAGGTCGCGTCGCGGCTGACTCGCATTGCGACGAACGCTTCTTCGCTGATCTCATCACGGATATGTATATTCTCGGCACGCTGCTGTCCGACGGAGCTCTCCCATTCGGGTCTGCGTCCGTTGGGCGGATAGTCATGACACATGAACAGGCGCGTACTGTCTGGCATGCTCAGCAGCATACGTACCGAGCTGTACAGGGAGTGTGCGTTCCCGCCGGGGAAGTCACACCGGGCTGTGCCCACGTCGGGCATAAATAGCGTGTCACCCGTAAAGATCACGTCACCCACCTGGTAGGCCACATCCGCCAAGGTGTGCCCGGGTACATAAAGCGCCTTCATGCTCAGCCCGCCAACCTTAAACACTTCATCCCTCTTAAAGAGATAATTAAACTGAGAGCCGTCCGCCTTAAATCCCGCCTCAAAATTAAATATCTTCTTGAATGTGCCTTGCACGGTCTTAATCATTTCGTTGATGGCGACCTTCCCCCCCAATTGCTGCCTAATATAAGATGCTGCCGAGAGGTGGTCCGCGTGCGCATGCGTCTCGAGGATCCACTCAAGTTTCAAATTCTTGCTACGCACAAAA
>Ga0209553_1000047_pt1 | contig 54084 bp, 42 predicted proteins | sample LauGreFBDMM110DN_2_FD_188217 | JGI IMG/M metagenome (GOLD analysis project Ga0209553, IMG submission 188217) | Freshwater lake microbial communities from Lake Michigan, USA - Fa13.BD.MM110.DN (SPAdes) (version 2) | ecosystem: Environmental > Aquatic > Freshwater > Lake | place: Lake Michigan...
CCTCGGTTGTGGCAGTCCAGCAGCCGTGAGTGCAGCATCAAATCCCAAGTGGTCGAGCATCCGTTTCATGATGGCCATGCCACCCCAAGCAGTGATCTCTTTGTCGCTAAAACGAAGGTCAAAACCCATGATTTCCTCTGCACTTAAATAGTACAGGCTATACGCTACTCAAAATAAGCCTAAACTTCAATGAAATCATGATGGTTCTCTAATGGCTTCCAATAGAAATTGAGTTCTATTGGAAAATCTCGGTTGAATTCAACCGCGCAGACGCTCCCCATCCAGTCGGCGAATGGCCAGCACTAGAAAGGTAAGGATGAACAAGGAAAAATAGGCAAGATCGAAGGTATCGATCAGGCCGCGATTAAAACTTTCATAATGCTTGAGTAGGGAAAGGGTACGCATGATACTGCCCCCGTCATCTGCGGCAATGTCCATAACCCACAGTCCCAGTAAGATTCCAAGAGTGCCAGCTGCAGCAACTGCTGGCTGGGCAGTGAGGGAAGAGATATACAGTCCAAGCGCAGCAAAGCAGGCACATATCAGCAGCAGACCGACTGCATTGCTCAGCAACAATCCGATATCGAGCGTTCCGCCCATCAGTAGCGATAACGAGAGAACCATAACTAGGAATATCACGCCGCAAAAGAAAATCATCAGACCGAGAAACTTCCCCAAAACGATGTCGGTCATTGAGATCGGCGCGGAGGTGAGTAAGGTCATGGTATGGTTACGGCGCTCTTCGGCAATAAGTCTCATGGTCAAGAGCGGGGTCGCCATCAAGAGTACTGCCGCAGCCATGGCGAATATCGGAGCAACGATGATCTCTGTCACACCCGGCGGATTAGCAATTTGCACGAGCTGTGACTGAACCTCCAGAAAGGCATCGAGACGTCCCATAAAGACCCACCCCAGAACCAGCTGCACCAACGCCAGAAGCGTCCAAGCCAGCGACGAAGCGAACAGAGCCTTTAATTCCTTGAAGGCGATGGTGAAGATCATGAGGCTTGAATATCTCCGGGACTTGCCTCACCCAAGGTGAGCTGTGAGAACACCTCTTCCAGACTAGTCTTTTTTTGTTTCAATCCATCGATAGAATCACTGAAGACCATCCTCCCCCGGTGCATGATCTGAACCCGGTCACACACAGTTTCAACTTCCGACAGGATGTGTGTGGAAAGAATCACGCTGTGCTCTGCACCAAGCTCGCGTATAAGGGCACGGATTTCGCGCATTTGGTTGGGGTCCAGCCCTGCTGTCGGCTCATCAAGAATAACCACATCCGGATTATGTATGATCGCCTGAGCGATACCGACTCGTTGCTGATAACCCTTCGACAATGAACCGATTAACTGCCTCCCTACATCACTCAGCCCACACCGCTGCTTAGTTTTAACCAATGCTGGACGCAGGATAGCACTGGCCACCCGGTGTAACTTGGCAACAAGTAAAAGGTACTCGTCCACTCTCAGTTCGCGATAGAGCGGTGGTACTTCTGGTAGATAACCGATCCGCGCTTTGGCATCTCGCGGCCTACCCAGCATATCTATGCCGCAGATTGTCACGCTACCCGCACTGGGGGAAAGATTGCCAGTGAGCATACGCATCGTAGTCGTCTTACCCGCACCATTGGGCCCAAGGAATCCCAGTACTTCACCACGCCTCAACTCCAGATTGACTTCACATACTGCGGCGCGATTGCCAAAGTCTCGACAAAGACCCTGGGCCAAGATGGTAGTGGAAATCGTTTTTTCATTCATGAGGGCACTTCCATGGATCGCGATTCTTGAACAGCTAGCACGTCATTTGATTATTTACGTCTGCTTTCAGCTATCAAATAGCAGGTCACCCACTCTCTAAATTGATAATGGCGTCTTCGCCGAGCCTAGCGGGCTTTTACAATCATTCAGATCCGCTCTCAATGTCCGCTGTCAATGTCCGCTTGTGATAAGCATGAAATATACCTAATATGTGAGATGTATTGAAACTTGTTCCGCCCTTTATAGTCTTATTTTTGAACCCTGTCTGGATTTTTCCATGAATCTTAAAATTCTTGGCGTGCTGCTGCCGCTCAGCCTTGTCGCCTGTGTGCAGATTCCGTCTAGGACCGGAGGCGAGTCATCAGAGCAGGCTAAGGTTGGGCAATTAAAATTGCCCGTGCAGCGATTGACCGAACCCATGCTGTTCGATTTTTTACTGGGAGAAACAGCGCTGCAACGTGGCGAATCAGAGATCGCTACCGGGATCTATCTCAGACTTGCAAGGAGCACACGTGACCCGCGCATTGCTCAACGTGCAACCGAGGTGGCCCTGCGCTCTCGTCAGCCAGCACCGGCACTTGAAACGGCCGCACTCTGGGTGGAACTTGATCCAAATGCAATGAATGCCCGTCAGGCTAATGCCGCGCTACTCGTTAGTGTAGACAGGCTGGATGAGGCTCGCCCCCATCTGGAGAGGTTACTGGCTTCTGAGGGAAACGGTATTAACGAGGCATTTATGCAACTGAACGGCCTCCTCGCCCGTAGCACCGATAAGCCTGCGATACTTGAACTGGTACAACATCTCTCCAAGCCCTATCCTGATCTGCCGGAGGCCCACTTCGCCATCTCCCAAGCAGCTTGGTTTGCCAACCAGTTCGATATTGCATTGGCAGAAATGAAACAGGCCCTAGCATTGCGTCCGAATTGGGAGACAGCGGCGATCTATCTGGGTCGGATATTACAACGCGCCTCTGGCAGCGCAGCCATTGAATTTTATAAAGAGTATCTCGATAGCTATCCTAAGTACAACGATACGCGCGTTGCCTATGCCCGTTTATTGACGGCGGAAAAACATTATCTCCAGGCGCGAGAACAGTTCCAAAAATTGCTGATGGAGAACCTGGCTAATGCTGACATCATCCTGGCGGTGGGCCTTCTGTCGATGGAGTTGCGTGATTACGATGCAGCGGAAATGAATTTCAAGAGGGTTCTAGAGTTAGATTATAGAGAGCCGGGGGTGGTCCGCTTCTACTTGGCGGGAATTTATGAGAAGACTCAGCAAACTGAAGCAGCGATGAAATGGTATCTCTCTGTAACCAGTGGCGATCAGTATCTTCCATCGCAAATTAGGTATGCCGTGCTGCTGACCAAGCAGGGCAAGATTACTGAAGCCCGCCAGCACTTGCAACAACTTCCCGCCACGAGTCATCTGCAATCAGCTCGACTGATAATCGCAGAGGCGCAGTTGCTACGCGAGGCAGGTGCTGATCAAGAGGTATTCTCTGTTCTCGGTCGCGGCTTGGAAAAACTACCCGACTATCCTGAGTTACTTTATGACCATGCCCTAGCAGCAGATAAGGTCGGCAAGCCCGAGATACTGGAGCGTGATCTGCGGAAACTGATTCGACTGAAGCCTGATCATGCACACGCTTATAACGCCCTCGGATACAGCTTTGTAGAACATAACCGACGTTTAATAGAGGCCCTGGAACTGATCGAGAGGGCGAGCACACTCTCTCCCAATGACCCCTACATAATGGACAGCTTGGGATGGGTACATTACCGCATGGGCGATCTTAACCAAGGGACTGACTACCTGAGGCGGGCATTCGCGATCTATCCAGACCCTGAAATTGGAGCCCATCTGGGCGAGATCTTGTGGGTACAGGATTTAAAAGATGAAGCGCGCGAGATCTGGAATTCCGCGCTTAAAAGCGGGTCTAACAACGAGGTGCTACTTAAGACCATTAAGAAGTTCATACCCCAGTGACGAGTTATTGCGTTGGAGAGAGGACTCGTTGCGTGAGTCCCTCACCTTCTAATAGGTACGGGATGATTCTTTTTCTCTTCCCATTCTTGGTTAGTTGCGCTGCTCTAAACAACAAAAATGCTGTCATCGATACCTCCCTTATTGAATCCTCAGTTATTAAGGATGGCGCAAGGCCAGCTAATTTTGGATTGATCGGCAGGGTCTCAGTGAGAGACGAGAGACAGGGCTTCTCTGGCGGCATCCACTGGCAGCACACCGATACAGGCGACGAGATTCTACTCTTATCCCCCTTAGGTCAGGTGGTGGCGAAGATTCAGTCCGGCGCTGAAGGTGTTAGCCTCACCACCTCCGAGAAAAAGATCTATCACGCTGCCGGTATGGAGCATTTAACCGAACAAGCTTTGGGTTGGTATCTACCACTCGAGGGCTTGCAATACTGGATACAAAGCATGAACTCCCCTACGACGGCCGCCTCACTGGGCCGGGACAGTAATGGACGAGTTGTCACTATCCGGCAGGACGGCTGGGAGATTGCTTACGTGAGTTACTTTTCGTCAGGGCAATTTCAAATTGAACGCCCCAAGGTGCTGATGCTCAACCGTGGCGATCTTCGGATAAGGCTGGTCATTGATCAGTGGAAGACCGACTAATCCACCCATTCAATTCTCATAAATATGCTTACTTACCCCGCGCCCGCCAAGATCAATCTTTTTCTACATGTAGTAGGACGTAGGACGGACGGTTATCACCTGCTACAAACCGTTTTTCGATTCCTTGATCTCTCTGATGAGCTGCGTTTTACATTGCAAGAAAGTGGTACGGTAAAGCTACATACACCCACCCCCGACGTACCTGACGAGAGCAACCTGTGCGTCAGGGCTGCTAAGCTATTACAGCAGGAAAGCAATACCTCTTTTGGGGTAGACATCTCTCTGGAGAAGCATATCCCGATGGGCGGAGGGCTGGGCGGCGGAAGCTCGGATGCGGCTACCACTTTACTTGCGCTTAACCGCTTATGGGGACTCGGCTGGACACGAGCCCGCCTGATGGAGCTTGGGCTCCGGTTGGGAGCAGATGTGCCGGTATTCATTTTTGGTGAGAATGCCTTTGCCGAAGGGGTCGGCGAGAAACTCACCCCCATCAAGCTACCATCAGCCTGGTACCTTGTCCTCACCCCACCGGTACAGGTACCAACGGCTAAGGTCTTTGCCAGTAACGAATTGACACGAAACACGATTCCCATCAAAATACCGCCCTTTTCCATCGCTCAAGGACATAATGATCTGGAGTCGGTGGTGTGCCGAGCATATCCTGAAGTAGCGAAGCATCTGCAGTGGCTTAGACAGCTTAAAAACGCTACGATGGCGGCAATGACAGGTTCAGGTGCGTGCGTGTTTGCTGAGTTCGCCAGCGAGGCACAAGCACAAGAGTCATTGACACAGCTTCCCGTCGATATGCGGGGAATTGTAGCTCGGGGACTGGAGCGTCATCCCATATATGATTTTGCGGAATAATAATTTTGGGGAGTCGCCAAGTGGTAAGGCACCGGATTTTGATTCCGGCATTCGTAGGTTCGATCCCTACCTCCCCAGCCAGTTTCAAATGTTAGAGCCCAAGATCGCCACGATCATCTGGCAGATCCGGTTTGATCAGGAGTAAGTTGTGTCCTTTATCCACGTCTCTAGTCTCCATCTCTAGCCATGGCCTACGATAGCTTGATGGTCTTCACTGGCAATGCCAATCCGAAGCTGGCTCAGGATGTTGTGCGGAATCTCAATATCCATCTAGGGCGGGCAACCGTAGGCCGTTTCAGCGACGGCGAAATTATGGTTGAGATTTTGGAGAATGTTCGCGGCAAGGACGTATTTATATTGCAGTCGACCTGCGCTCCCACCAACGACACCCTGATGGAGTTACTGGTACTGGTGGACGCACTGAAACGGGCCTCTGCTGGACGTGTCACTGCTGCAATACCATATTTCGGCTATGCCCGCCAAGACAGAAGGCCACGTTCTGCAAGGGTACCAATCACAGCCAAAGTCGTTGCTAATATGCTGACTACGGTCGGCGTTGACCGTCTACTGACGATGGACTTGCATGCAGATCAGATCCAAGGGTTCTTCGATATCCCTGTGGACAATATCTATAGTATGCCGATACTGCTGGGTGACTTATGGAAAAGTAATTACCAAAACCTGGTCGTGGTCTCTCCCGATGTCGGTGGTGTTGTACGGGCAAGACAAATGGCAAAACGTTTAGAATGTGATCTAGCAATCATTGACAAGCGCCGACCGAAGCCCAATGTGGCTAAGGTGATGAACATCATCGGTGAGGTTAAGGGTCGTAATTGCGTCATCATGGACGACATGGTCGATACCGCCAATACCTTGTGTGAGGCTGCCAGGGCACTGAAAGAACAAGGCGCATCGAGTGTAATGGCCTATTGTACGCATGCAGTTCTGTCAGGTAATGCAGTGGAGTGGATTCAGAGCTCAGCGCTGGATAAGTTAGTGGTCACGGATACCATCCCTCTTCGTGAGGATGCCAAGGCCTGTGACCGTATCTTTCAGTTGAGTGTTGCCAGTCTATTGGCAGAGACAGTGTTACGCATCAGTAACGAGGATTCAGTGAGTTCACTATTCATGGAATAGGGTTGGGCGTGTTATGCGCCCTTTTGTAATCGGATCATCTGGTCGCGGATGATCCTTATCTTGGAGAAGTAAAATGCAAATCGAAATTAGCGCCAATAAGCGCGTGTTACAGGGCAAGGGTGCGAGCCGCCGCCTCCGTGGTTCCGGTAAGGTTCCTGGGATCATTTATGGCGGAGAGACTCAAGCGCAATCTATCGAATTAGATCACAATAATCTGTATCACAAACTCAAGCTAGAGGCGTTCCATGCATCCATCCTATCTCTCGATCTGGATGGAAAGAAGGAGCAAGTCTTATTGCGCGACCTGCAAATGCATCCTTTTAGGTTACAGATACAGCATATCGACTTCCAGCGAGTTGATCAGAATAAGAAGATACACATGAAGGTGCCGCTGCACTTCATCAATGCCGATATTGCCCCCGGTGTAAAAGTCTCCGGTGGTATTGTCAGTCACATCCTGTCGGAACTGGAGATCTCCTGCCTGCCAAAAGATCTGCCTGAATTCATCTCGGTGGATCTGAGCAATCTGACCGTTATTAATTCGCTGCACTTGAGCGATCTGGGGCTGCCAAAGGGGGTCGAAATTCCTTCGCTGATTCGAGGTGAGAATCTGCCTGTGGCAACGATCATTATTCCCCGTGCCGTAGCTGCCGAAGAGGCCTCTGCCGTGGTTGCTGCTGCCGACATCCCGACGACTGTTCAGAAGAAAGATGCGGACGTGAAGGAAGCTGACAAGAAAGATAGCGGCAAGAAGAAATAGTATCCGTCGGTTCTAGGGAACCGCTGAGCAGGCCCGCCGGAGTCATCCTGGTCCCGGCGGGTTTTTTAATGGTTAACCGCAACTCTGGTATTCTCGATGAAACTCATCGTCGGTCTTGGTAATCCGGGTAAGGAATATGCCGCCACCCGCCATAATGCTGGGGCCTGGTGGGTAAACCGTCTGGCAGAGGAACTTCACTCAACACTACGGTCAGAGGCCCGGTTTCATGGTCTGTGCGCTCGCATCGGCCAAGGTGAGGGCGAACTGTGGTTGCTAAACCCACAGACCTACATGAACTTGAGCGGTAAAGCAGTCTCTGCAATGTGTGGTTTTTATAAGATCCAGCCTGAACAGATCCTCGTTGCTCACGATGACCTGGACTTGCCCCCCGGAACATCCAAGCTAAAACTTGGGGGTGGACTTGGAGGCCACAATGGGCTGAAAGATATCGCCGCTCACCTCGCGTCCAGGGACTTCTGGCGGCTACGTATCGGAATCGGTCATCCTGGTGATAAGAGTGTCGTGGCTGACTACGTTCTGCAGCCGCCCTATAAGGAAGAATCTCCCCTAATAGATGAATCAATCCGCCGCAGTCTCGAGGTCTGGCCGTTGATTAATCAAGATAACTGCGAAGCCGCTATGCTGAAGCTTCACACTAACCCACCCATTACCCAATAAATCATGAGCCTGAAATGCGGCATTGTCGGCCTACCCAATGTAGGCAAATCTACCCTCTTCAACGCACTTACCAAGGCGGGGATCGCTGCTGAGAATTACCCCTTCTGTACCATCGAGCCTAATATCGGCATCGTTGAAGTGCCTGACCCACGACTGGCTAGACTCACCGAAATCGTCAAACCGCAGAAGGTGCAGCCTGCCATTGTCGAGTTCGTCGATATCGCCGGCCTCGTGGCTGGTGCATCCAAGGGAGAAGGTCTAGGCAATAAATTCCTTGCAACCATCCGCGAGACTGACGGCATCATTAACATGGTCCGCTGCTTCGCCAATGATAACGTGATCCACGTTACTGGCCGGGTGGACCCGATTTCTGACATCGAAACGATACAGACCGAGCTTGCATTGGCTGATCTGGTCACGGTAGAGAAATCGCTTCAGCGAGAAACCAAGCAAGCCAAGTCCGGAGACAAGGAATCGATCAAGCTTGTATCGTTGCTGGAGACCGTACGATCACATCTCGATCAGGGGAAGCCGGCCAGGAGCATGCAACTGGACAAAGACCAGCGACATCTGCTGCAACCACTCTGCCTACTGACTGCGAAACCGGCCATCTATGTCGCCAATGTTGATGAGAAAGGATTTACTAATAACCCGCTATTAAAGTGCGTGGAAGAGTATGCCGCTCAAGAGGGCGCCCCTGTAGTTGCAATCTGTGCTTCACTCGAATCCGAAATTGCTGAGCTCTCCGACAAAGACAAAGAGATATTTCTTGCGGATATCGGCTTGGAGGAGGCTGGACTGAATCGCCTCATTCGAGCAGCTTATGAGTTATTAGGACTGCAGACCTACTTCACTGCCGGCGTTAAAGAGGTCCGTGCCTGGACCATCCACAGGGGCGACACCGCACCACAGGCGGCAGCCGTGATCCATACCGATTTTGAGAAGGGTTTCATCCGTGCTGAAGTCATCAGTTATGATGATTTCAGTACTTGCAAGGGTGAACAAGGTGCTAAGGAAGCGGGGAAGATGAGGTTAGAGGGTAAGGAGTATATCGTCAAGGATGGCGATGTAATGCATTTCAGATTTAACGTCTAAACGAAGCGTCGGATTGGTCTTGCTCAGCCAGAATAGTGGCAAGCTCGTCGACAATTTCTTCGGTCCGCGCTAGTTCTTGCTGCAATTTCTGCCTGCTCATTCTGGGCATGGATTGATATAGCCCATTCGAACTATTTCAGCCGTAGCGCCACTTCTTCACACACGATACCACCCTCTTTTCAGAGCAATCCCTTGTTACATAGGCCTATTTTTTACCTACCATTTTGCGGGTTAAATTTCTCGTTTAGAGGGCAATATTTAACTTGACACTCCGACCTATATGCACATGCGGAACATATATGACATAGTCGTCATCAGCCAACCCGTACCAGCCATAGGTTTATATATAACCACTTGTTTATTAAGCCATAATATTTGGATTGGAAATTAATCAGTTTGTGAAATACCGTTACAAAATAAAGACCTAATATTTTAATTTTTAGTTTTTCCACAAACTTATCCACAGGAATTGTGAATCAAAGAATATCTTTAATTCCCGCTCATTAACTGATAGGAAATATACGCCGTGGAAATTCTCGTAAAATAACAGGTGATTAATATTTTGATGAATTGATAAGCCAGTCGCGGTTAAGTTAACCTCGGCTACATGTAACACTCAGTCCCACTAGCAGGAAGCGGCACAGCCGCGATATAGGCACGATTCGTCAATCGAGAAAGAATCAAGAGTTTTAGCCGAAAAATTCTTTTGGTGGCTAAGGAGGGGGCCTTTCTAGGGAAGCAGGGACCGTCAGCGCGTAACCGTATCACTGACATAAATAAGGGATGACTCTACTGAGGTCGTATCGATACAGTGGGCTCTTGATCAGGTCCTGTATCCGATGCGTTTAAATTCACACCACAGAACGTAATAAAAAATGTCGTGCCCACATTTGATTCACTTGAGACTTTAATGTGAAGTTTATTATTTTCCGCCACGGTCTTAACAATTGACAGGCCTATCCCGCTTGATGCCCTGTTGTGAAGTACTGCCTTGGGAGTATAGAAATACTCATCAAAAATATGCGGCAGATCTTTATCTGCAATCCCAATCCCATGATCGACAATCATCACGGTCGTGGAGGAGCTCTGTTCATCAATAGTCGAGGTTATCTCCACTGATGCTCCGTCATGAGAATAGACAATCGCATTGAGAATGATGTTCTCGAAGAGTATCTCGAACTGATCAGGGATTCCCTCTGCAAGAAAATCCTGCATCGATACACTCACCTTGATCTTCCGAGAATCAGAAAGCGTCATCAACTTATCAATGCACCTAATGATCACTGATTTAATGCTGACATTCTCCCGGGTATTGATGCTGCGAGCAGCTGCTTTAAGACGCTCGAGCCTGAGAACGTCCATAATCAGACTCGCCATTCCGGAAGCGCGGTTATCAATCTTCAAAAGAATGTCCTTTATCTCGGCGGAGGTCTCCCCACAATAGCCCCCCTTTATCAGATTGATCTTACTTCGAATGGCATCGAGCGGAGCCTTAAGCTGATGAGTCATCAGAACAGCATACTGGTCTTTCTCTACTTGACCCACCGTGATCCGCTCGTACGCACCCACGAGATCACGTTCATGAGTCCTCACGACAATCGTGAGTCGCGAAACGACATACCAGACAACAATAAAAAGCGTATTCAGTGTAAACATCCATAGAAGGGCCTTGCTCTCTATCATCTCCCCAGGCACTGCATGTGGGTCTGCCGGCACCTCAAGGAATAATTGATAGAACATGGAGTTCTCGATCAGGAGCATGATCGTATACATGGTACAGACCAAGAGCGTGACGATTAGACTCTCTCTGGTCGAGAAAAAGATGCATGACAAGGCGATATGCAATACATAGAAGAAAGGGGCGGGGGTCGCTATGCTGCCAACATAGTGCACAACAATCGAGAGGCATATCAGATCAACAATAATCTGGCACCAGATATTTATTGAAGGAGAGTTGTATTTGGTCGAACGGCGTGAATCTAATGCATAGATATAGATAACATTGGCCGCGACTAATACTATGATGACGGAAATCGGCCACCCTTGCTGATGAGTGATGCCAATCTGGGTCAGTATGTCCGAGAAAATAATTGCCAGTATCTGAAAAAGAAAGAGCGCGCCGATTGTCACCCAGCGGAAAACGATAAACCAGTGGGCATTCCCAACCAAGACCTCATCACTCAGCTTCTGGCTACCCGTTTCACTACCCAGTGGGGGGAAGCGGTCCTGGGGGGCCTCCCAGGAAAAATCGGCATCCGCCATAATCAGGCTCTCTAGGCTGGACTAGTTTCAGCTTTGATGGAGTCTAGGCGGCTACGGATAATTGCTAATAGACTCTCGGGATCGACCGGTTTTTCAACGATACAGACCCAATCGTGAGCCTCTCCACTGAAGTAGGGGAGAATCATCTCACCCAAGGAGGTTAGAAATATCACACGAATCCCTGGAAAACGTTTTCGCATCTCCTCATAGGTATCCAGGCCCGCATCCATTGACTCGACCATCACGTCGAGGATGGCCAGGTCGGGAAGAGTGGCGTCATCAAGTGCCTTTATAAAATCGCTGTGCGTCTCATAACTGTCGACCGTATATCCAGCGACGGTCAAGATGCGGCTTACTGTATCTCTGATATCTGAGTCATCTTCGACATGGGCAATTCGATGCATCGCGAGCTCTCCTCTCTTGATCCAAAACATTACAAATTAAATCAGCCATTTATAGGACTGAAAACCGAGACGAATCAGGTCTAAAACGAAACCGTTGACCGGCTACCGGTACCGATTACTAGCTCAGTATAGCGAATAGTTTTAAACCTTCCTCTACCATCTCTACCTTGAGCGAGATAGAAATCATGCCATGCAATCAAACATAACACATGGAACGTGAAGAAAGTGTCGCGCGATTGTAGAGAATTCGTGAAGATCATACCTCGAGAGCGCCTTTGCGCCCATTCCTTTTAAGATAGAGGCATATCCACGCCGAGAGGATTGCTCGAGCTATACCAGAACCCGCCGCAGCCATGCGCTGATATCAGCCATCTCCTCCCCACAGACCGAGTGTGCCATTGGGTACGCGTGCCACTCGACTGCATAACCCGACTCGAGCAACTGCTGCTTTGATATGGTCGCTAGCGACATCGGGACAATCGAATCGAGATTGCCATGCGCCATGAAGATCGATGTGCCGGAATTGGCGCGATGTGATTCAGTCACAAGGGTCTGTCGCATCGGTAGGTAGCACGACAGAGCCATAATGCCGGCGAGTTTTTCTGGGTAGCGCAAACCTGCTTGCAAAGCCATTGCACCCCCCTGGGAAAAGCCCGCCAGTACAATTCGTCCCGGTATGATTCCACGCTTCCTCTCCCGCTCGAGCAAGAACTCAATTGCTCGCTGAGAATCACGCAAACCATCTTCGTCCTCAGTTCGGTTGAAGCTCAGGTCGAACACGTCATACCATGCCCTCATCACAAAACCTTGATTGATGGTGACCGCCCGCATTGGTGCGTGGGGAAATATAAAACGCACGCTGACATCTGACGGGAGCGCAAGCTCGTCTATGATCGGCACAAAGTCATTCCCGTCTGCGCCGAGTCCATGCATCCATAGGATGGTGTGGGTCGGGTCATCCCCCCTCTCAATTTCGATAGTGGCCAGAGGATCGTTCTGAGTAGCGGTCATAGATAAGCGTAAATTTTGATTTGATTAAGGACTACCACTGTCCAGTTCACTAAGTCGCAGTATCGACTCTGTTAGGAGCCTCCGGAATAATCACCTGCAATTCATGAAATATCGCACGAAAGCTTTTGGGTGGCTTGTTAGCGAGCTTCTCCTTGTGGGCGTTACGCACAAGTGTCCGCAAGCGCTGCAGATCAGATTCAGGATAATTTTGCCCAAGCTCAGTCAGAGCCTGTTCACTCATCATCAGACGATCACGCCAGCGCTCCATCAGATGAAACCACGCGGTATGTTGTAGGTTGACGCTGTTCCATGCAGCAAACTTGTCCTGAATTGGGGCTGGGTCCACTTCGCGCATCAGCCTGCCAATAAATTGCATCTGACGCCGCCGGGCCTCGTGCTTATGCAACCGCTTGGCCTCGGTGATAGCGTCCATCAGTGATTCTGGTAAATTAAGTTCTGCCAATCGCTTTGAGTTAAGACTCACTAATTGCTCTCCGATATCCTGCAGAGCATGCATCTCCTGCTTACGCCGAGTCTTGCTGGGCGCGGCATCCTGATCAGGATCATCTTTCAAGTCATTTTGCACGGAGGCCTGTTTAATGCAGTGTTAAGAAGCTGCTATCATAGCGTTATTTCACTCATAACCCTATTTGAACTGCCTAATCCTCCCCTCCTGTTAATTTCAGAAACTCAGGAGATAGGGTCTAATAGTTTTTTGGTATGACGCAATCTCTGTAAGGCCTAACCCATGAACGATATCGCCACATCATCCGTACGCTTTTCCTATCCCTACTCAACACTCCAGCAAATCGCACGAGACATTCTAAGTTATGCCAAAGAGGGTGGTGCAACCGCCTGCGAGACCGAGGTGTCGGATGGTTTTGGTCAGAATGTCACAGTACGACGGGACGAGGTCGAGACGATTGAATACAACCGAGACAAGGGCCTTTCGGTGACCGTTTATATCGGCCAGAAACGCGGCAACGCCAGTACCTCAGACTTCTCCCCTCAGGCGGTACGGGATACCGTGTCTGCAGCCCTCTCCATTGCCAGATACACTGCCGCAGATGACTGCGCAGGCCTGGCCGATACGGATCTGCTCGCGAGCGAATTCCCCGATCTGGAGCTGTACTTCCCATGGGACTTGCCGGTCGAGCAGGCGATACAACTCGCACAGACTTGTGAGGCGGCGGCATTTGCGGTCGATAAGCGTATCACTAACTCTGAAGGTGGCAGCGTCTCTCTAAGTGAGTCGCAGTTTGTTTACGCCAACAGCCTCGGATTCATGGGTGGTTACCCGACCTCTCGTCATAGCATCAGTTGTGCAGTAATTGCAGGGCGAGATGCGAACATGCAGCGTGATTACTGGTACAGCGTCGCCCGTAACTCGACTGATCTGGATCAGGCAGATAGCGTGGGCAAGAAGGCGGGGTCGCGGAGCGTCGCTCGGCTAGGCGCAAAAAAAATTGCCACCTGCGAGGTCCCGGTGTTGTTTGAAGCACCCATCGCCTCGAGCCTGATAGGACACTTTGTGGGGGCCATCAGTGGGGGGAGCCTTTACCGGAAATCATCATTCCTTATGGACAGTGTCGGTAAACAGGTATTTGCGCCGGATATCCAGATCCAAGAAAAACCCCATCTCAAAAAAGGCCTAGCAAGCAGCGCATTCGACGATGAGGGCGTTACCACGGTCGATCGGAAAGTGGTCGAGAATGGTGTAGTCCAGGGTTACTTCCTCGGTAGTTACTCCGCCCGTAAGCTTGGACTACGAACTACCGGAAATGCAGGCGGAAATCACAACCTGATCCTAGATAACGGTGCTCCGGTACCATTCTCAGAGCTCCTCAAGAGGATGGGTAAGGGACTGCTGGTGACTGAACTACTCGGTCAAGGGGTGAACTCTGTCACGGGAGATTATTCTAGAGGTGCTGCGGGCTACTGGGTTGAGGGTGGTGAGATCCAGTATGCGGTCGAGGAGATCACCATCGCGGGCAACCTGAAGGATATGCTGCCCGGTATCTGTGCAATGGGTAACGATACCTTGGTACAAGGGTCCAAACAGTGTGGGTCCCTACTGATAGACCGGATGACCGTTGCAGGAGGCTAAGAGATCCATTTAATAAGCCCAGACAGTTCTTCAGGGTGCAGGGAGATCTTCATACTCATCCTAACAGCTCTCATCACCTCATCCAGTACCCCCCTCAGATGAATCTCCTGCGCAAATTAGAGCAAGTCATCAACCGGCTGTCAGGACTATCCGGCTGGCTGGCTGGCTGGCTATGTGTGCTCATGATCCTCGTAGTATTCGTAGATGTTGTTGCACGGTATGCCTTTGCGTCAGGATCCATCGCCATGCAAGAGATGGAGTGGCATCTCTTTGCAGCGATGTTTCTGCTGGGAGCGTCCTACGCCATGCGTGAGGATGCCAATGTGCGTGTTGATGTATTTTATGGACGCATGAGCCCCCGCACAAAAGCGGCGGTGGATATTCTCGGCACGGTCCTATTTGTCATCCCCATGTGCGCTCTGATCCTCTACAGCTCTTACGATTTTGTGAGTTACTCGTATCAGATACAAGAGGTATCAGTCGATCCGGGGGGGCTCCCCTATCGGTTCGCCTTTAAGGCGCTACTACCGATTGGGTACACGCTTGTTCTCATGCAGTCGCTATCCGTGATCTCACGCAATGTACGACTGTTGTGCGGGAACGAGCGTGAAAATAGTACCGGGCGAGAGGGGTCATGATCGGGTTGGCCATGTTCCTCTCTTGCCTGGTGCTGCTGTCACTGGGATTTCCGGTGGCATTCACCTTCGGGGGTGTGGCCCTCATTTTTGGACTATATGCAGAGGGACTGCAACTCTTCCAGCTCGTCGCTGAGCGAATGCACTCGATCATGACTAATTCCACTCTGATGGCGGTTCCACTATTTATTTTTATGGGACTGATACTCGAGAGATCAGGTATCGCTGAAAAAATGCTGGAATCGATGGGCTCGCTATTCGGCCGTGTTCGGGGCGGTCTGGCAGCATCGACTGTGCTGGTCGGTATGGTACTGGCAGCCTCTACCGGTGTAGTTGGCGCATCGGTCGTAACGATGGGCCTGATCGCTCTACCGGTCATGCTGAAATACAATTACGACAAGAGATTAGCCAGCGGCGTGATCTGCGCATCGGGCACCCTAGGTCAGATCATCCCTCCATCCATCATCCTCATCATCCTGGGGGATGTTCTGCAACAACCGGTGGGAGATCTTTACCGAGCGGCGCTCATCCCGGGGCTGTTACTGGTCGCGTTTTATATTATCTACGTCCTGGCACTCGCATCCATCAGAAAGGATGCAGCACCAGCCATGCCCAGTAACGATGCCCTACTCTCAGTCCAGTACTGGGCTGCATTCAAGGCGATCGTTCCTGCACTCGCATTGGTATTAATTGTGTTGGGAACGGTATTCGCAGGCATTGCAACACCGACCGAGTCAGCTGCAATGGGTGCGGTGGGTGCGGTGGTACTGGCACTGGCCGGTGGAAACTTTAGATTTCGCATGCTCCACCAGGTTGCGATGGAGACGACCAAGATCAGTGCCATGGTATTCACCATCCTTGCAGGAGCCACTTTCTTCTCGATGGTATTTACCTATACAGGCGGGGATGCGGCGGTGGAGCAGATGATGCAACACCTCCCAGGGGGAAAGTGGGGATTCATTGTGCTATCTATGCTGGCGATATTCCTGCTGGGGTTCTTTATCGACTTTGTCGAGATCGCCTATATCTTTGTCCCCATGATCGCGCCGATACTGGTCACACTCGGCATAGACCCTTTATGGTTCGGGATCCTGATCGCAATTAACTTACAGACTTCTTTTCTCACGCCACCATTCGGCTTTGCGCTATTCTATCTGCGCGGGGTAGCGCCGGCCGAGGTCAAGACCACAGATATTTATCGGGGAGTGATCCCATTTATCTTTCTGCAACTACTGGTGCTAACCCTGCTGGTTGCCTTTCCCGGCATGATTTCGCCATTTGGATGAATACCTGACCGAAGTGGCTCGGGCTAGTTCAAAGGTAAGACAGAACTCACGGAGAACTCAATGAAATTTTTACCCAGCTTAATCGCTGCCATCGTCCTCACTTTACCGATGGCACCACAAGATGCCTCAGCCCAAGCCCCCCATAAATGGAGGCTCGCGATGTCATGGCCCGAGGGCACACCGATGCTGCACAATGCAGCACAGCGGTTTGCCGATAATGTCGGAAAGATGTCGGCCGGTCGAATGACCATCACCATCGATGCACCCGGAAAGCATAAAGCGCCACTGGGTATTTTTGATATGGTTAGGACTGGCTCTTATGAGATGGGCCATACCTCCTCCTACTACTATAAAGGGAAGGACCCGGCAGCCACTTTCTTTACTGCCACCCCGTTCGGAATGACCCCGACCGAGATGAATGCCTGGTACTACTACGGCGGCGGGCTGGAGATGCTGAACAAGATCTATGCTAAGCACAATATTGTCGCCTTCCCAGGTGGGAATACCCATATACAGATGGGGGGATGGTTCAGGAAGGAGATCAACTCTCTAAAAGATCTGAGTGGATTGAAGATGCGCATCCCCGGTCATGCCGGCGAGGTCGTTGAGAAGGTCGGAATGAAGCCCACCAGCATCCCCCCCGGAGAGCTATACACCGCTCTGGAACGAGGCACAATCGATGCAGTGGAATGGATTGGCCCGGCCAATGACGAGAAGATGGGATTCCATCAGATTGCACCTTACTACTATACCGGTTGGCATGAACCCGGGGCAGAGCTTCATGTCTTCATCAACAAGAAAAAATTCGACGCGCTACCGAACGATCTTAAGACCATCATCGCGGTCGCTGCCAAAGAGACCTCTCTCGATATGCTGTCAGAGTCCTTTTACCGTAATACCCTGTCCTGGGAGAAAATGCAAAAAGAAGGCAAGGTCAAGGTCCGGACCTTCCCAAAGGATGTGCTTGATGCTTTCAGAAAAGCCAATGACGAGCTACTCACCGAGTTTTCTGCCAAGTCACCAGAGGCGAGGGAGGTGATCGAGAGTCAGAAGGCATTCCTTGCCAAGGCTCGGGTGTGGACCAAGATCACCGATGAGGATTATTTAAAACTGCGCTGACCTAGACACCGCAAACGGAATCTACGCCTGTAGTGATCGGACTGAAGTCTCTCCGCAGTAGCCGCTCTCCTGAAACCAGGATACTGCATCCACAAATGCTTCCGCTACAGGCCGGCACTGGTAGCCCAGCTCGAGCTTCGCTTTCTCACTGGAGAAGAACATCATCTTCTTCGCCATCCGCACACTATCGACCGTCGCACGCGGCTCATTACCCGAAAAAGTTGCCACCCTCTCCATCATCCAGGCCATGGGTAAGACAAGATTTGCAGGAAGATTCAGTCTTTTTACCTGCTTCCCCCTGATTTCATCGATGGCCTGCAGTATTCGCAGTAGGGTCATATTCTCACCACCCAAGATATACCGCTCTCCTACCTTGCCACGGGCGTGGGCAGAGAGGTGACCCTGTGCAATATCATCAACATGGGCAATATTCAGACCGGTATTTATATAGGCCGGCATCCTCCCACACAAGGTATCCAAGACCATTCGCCCTGTCGGAGTTGGCCTGATATCACGCGGCCCGACAGGGGTGCTGGGGTTGACAATTACTAGAGGCAGATTGTGCTCATCAGTCAACTGCTGAACCAACTCCTCTGCCAGATACTTGGACCGCTTGTAATGGCCGGTCATGCTGACAAGACTGGAGGGGGTCTCTTCATCGGAAGGCGTTCCATCCGAATTAAGTCCGAGTGTCGCAACGCTACTCGTATATACCATCCGGCTCATGCCTGCCTCTGCAGCAGCCATTATCAGGGCCCTCGTTCCCCTGACATTGATGTCATACATAGTCTCTGGATCCGGTATCCAGAGGCGATAATCTGCAGCGACGTGAAATAGACTGTCGCAACCCATCACGGCTCGCTGCAAGGATGGGGTATCACGCAGATCACCCTCGGAAATTTCAACCGCTAACTTATTAAGATTAAGCTGGTTGCTCCCCGGTCTGACCAAGCAGCGTACCTCATGCCCATCAGCAAGCAAACAACGCGTGACCGCTGATCCAAGAAAACCATTTGCTCCGGTAACTAGTGCTTTCAAAGTGACTTAACCCTCAATGCTACTGAGGCTCCCGTAAACTCATAAAGTTTCCCCCTCAGCACCCTTTGGAGAGATAAAACATAGCGGATGTTACCACCGTGCCATCAATTGAGCGAACACCAGTTTTCACAACACCAGTTTTCATGAATGCATAATAACCCCACACCGAACATCATATCCAGATGCCTTAACGGTAGTGGCTCCGAGAGATCCAGGTCTAGCTGAATGCGGGAAAGACCTTGTATATCAGGGTGAATTTGGATAGTCTACCAACCCATAACAGATGGAATACGGATCTGGATCAGCCCTGCAATCTGGAAAGCCATTTATTCGGGCCGACTCTGCTTATCCTATGAATAACCCATTCCACAATACCCTGTCCACCGCACAGAACGGACACTTCATGAAACGAATCATTGCGCTCGCCGGCATCACCCTTCTGGCCAGTTGCATCACCATCACCCCGGGGCGGTACTCGACCCTGGTTGATAATCAACAGGCCCTGAAAAAATATGCCGGAAGTCAGGCACGGGTCACTGCCATGCTAACTCCCGTCAACTATAGCGGAAGCTGTCGATTAGTAACGGGGAAGATCCTAGGGCCCGATGGGATGAGCATCGCTCAGTATGTCCAAAGAGCGTTCAATGACGAACTAAAAACTGCCAATATCTACTCTGATAGCGGGGTATCATTTGTAGGAAGTCTCACAGAGATTAACTTCTCATCCGGGCATGGGGGAATACTTGCGAGCGGGTGGTGGGACCTTTCTCTATCGCTTAACTCTGGCAATGGAAAGTCCATAAAGGTCGCGAACAGGTACGAGTTCGAGAGTAGCCTAGACCGGCATGTCGCCTGCGATCGTACCGCCCGCGCACTGACCCCTGCCGTTCAAGACCTGATCAATAAGGCTGTGACCGACCCACAGTTTGGCAATCTTCTGAGATAGACGAGAGCAGACTAAGTCATCTGAATCACGATCACCATCTGACCGGAGGATACATATTCACTCTCCCGGCAGCATATCTGGCTCACTTTCCCACTGACCGGCGCATCAAGTGTAATCTCCATCTTCATGGACTCGATGATCATGAGAGGCGCCCCTTCCATGACATTCTGACCCTTCTTAACCAGTAGCTTCCAGACCGCGCCGGTCACGTGTGCGGTGATGGCATACGCCCCTTTTGGCAAGTCTAGCTCGTTCCCCGTGTCCGCAGCATCAATCGCCTCCTCACTCAGGTACTCCGATTGACCATCAACCTCCCACCGATCACGCTCCTCCTCGAAGGCGGCCTGCTGGCGACTCTTAAAGGCACTGATTGATTCTGCATTCTCTCTCAGAAAATCGTTGTACCGATTGAGACTGAAGGTGGTCTCTTCCACCCTCAACTTAAACCGCCCCGTAATGAAGTCTTTGCGTAACTCAGTCAACTCGCTCTCACTCACTGGATAGAAACGGATCTGGTCAAAGAAACGCAGCAGCCAGGGGTTACCCTCTTTAAAGTCTGCCGTCTGTCGGTATCGGTTCCACATCTGCACAGTGCGACCCACTAACTGATACCCGCCAGGACCCTCCATCCCATACACGCACAGATAGGCCCCTCCGATTCCGACCGCATTCTCTGGGGTCCAAGTCCTCGCCGGGTTATACTTGGTTGTGACCAGACGGTGTCGTGGATCTAAGGGGGTGGCAACCGGCGCGCCGAGATACACATCACCCAACCCCATCACAAGATAACTCGCATCGAACAAGATTCTCCTGACATCATCGATACTTTCCAAACCATTGATGCGGCGTATAAAATCGATATTGCTCGGGCACCATGGAGCATCCTTACGAGTCGACTGAGTGTACTTATCGATCGCGATTCGAGTCGATGCATCGTCCCACGATAACGGTAAGTGCACGATACGGCTCCTCACCTCTGCCTCTTCCGACTTGGGAAGAGCTTCTTCCGCCGCCACAAGAAGAGACATCAACCGATCTCGCGATAGAACACGAGAATCGAAATGGACTTGCAGAGACCGGATTCCCGGGGTTAAGTCCAAGACCCCCGTGAGGCGCCCTGCATCGATCTCCCGCTGCAACCCCTCCATCAGAGCATGGACCCGAAATCGTAGGTCTAAATCAAGCACCGCGGGCCCGTACTCGACCAGCAGATTCTTATCCCCAGATTGTCGATACAGAACCTGAAACTGATGCGGGCTCTCTGGAATGGAGTGCAGTATCGGGCTCCCCAGCAACGTCTCATTGGGTTGTTCAGGAATAATGCTGGGGAGTCGAAGATGATGGATGGTCTTATCTTGCAACTGCTCCAAAGACAGAGCCTGGTCCGCCGTCATCGGATGAAATCTCACACTATCCCCCGGCTTAAGCTGACCGATCTTCCACAGCTCTGCAGCAACGATACTGGCCGGACAAACAAACCCACCCAGGCTCGGCCCGTCCGGGCCCAGTATCACCGGCATATCGCCGGTGAAATCAACTGCGCCGATGGAGTAGGCATTATCGTGAATATTGGATGGATGAAGACCGGCCTCACCCCCATCGGTCCGAGCCCAGTCCGGCCTTGGGCCCAATAGCCGGACCCCGGTACGGGTAGAGTTGTGGTGAACCTTCCAGGTTGCTTCAAAAAAATTCTGGATATCCGATTCAGTAAAAAAATCGGGCGCGCCATGAGGGCCATACAAAACACCGATCACCCAGCTCGCGGTATAGACCGGGATCAAGTGCCGCAGAAGACTGGTCCGGGTATGTTTGTGAGACGCTGTGATATGCAGCACATCCCCTGTCATCAATGCCCGTCCGGCATGTCCCCCAAACTGGCCGAGCGTAAAGGTGGACTTACTGCCCAGATAGTCTGGCACCTGAAACCCTCCCCTCACCGCGAGATAGGACCTGCAACCGGCACCCTCGACTCGTCTGATATGAAGCAGTGAACCCGCCTTAACCAGATGAGACTGCCACTGCGGCAATAGCTCACCATCGACCCTCAGATCGACATGGGCCCCGGTCACGGCGATCACACTATCGCAATTGAAACGCAGCACCGGACCGATGAACGTAATCTCGATCCCGGCATCATCTTGTGAGTTATTAACCAGACGGTTGGCCAGTCGGAATGCCAGTCCATCCATCGGTCCCGATGGGGGTACTCCAATACTCCAGTAACCCATCCTCCCCGGATAATCTTGCACCGTCGTCTGCATCCCAGGCTCAATCACATCGATGGTATTCGCTCGATACGGGAGGGTGCTCAATGAGCTTGTACTGTGATTGCCACTGCGAAACAGATTGCTGTGTACCACACTCTTCAGATAATCCAGATTGGTCTCAATGCCGGCAATCTCCGTGTCCTCTAACGCCGCCAATAATTTATCAATGGCCTGCTCTCGGTCCGGTCCATGCGCAATGATCTTCGCTAACAGAGGGTCATAGAAAGGCGAGGTCTCGATCCCGCGGTCTATCCAGGTCTCGACACGGACCGATGATGGAAATCTCGCCTCTGTCAGTACTCCGCAGCATGGCTGAAAATCCTTAGCTGGATTCTCAGCATAGACTCGGGCCTGGATCGCGGCACCGATCGGTCTGATGTTAAACGAGTCGAGCGGTGGCAGATCTCCTGCAGAGAACCTGACCATCCACTCCACCAGATCAATCCCGGTCACCTGCTCGGTCACCCCATGCTCGACCTGTAGTCGGGTATTCATCTCCAGAAAATAAAACTCACCGAGGTTTGTATCGAGGATGTATTCCACCGTTCCGGCAGACTGATAACTCACCGCCCGACCCAATCGAATCGCAGACTCCATCATCAAATAACGTAGATGCGGATTAAGGTTGGGGGCGGGCGTTTCCTCGATCACTTTCTGGTTACGACGTTGTAACGAGCAGTCCCTCTCACCCAGCGCAATCACTCCACCCAGACCATCTCCAAAGATCTGTACCTCGATATGGCGAGCCCCCTCCACATACCTCTCTAGGAAGAGCCCCCCATCCCGGAAATTATTCTGCGCGAGATACTTCACAGAATCGTAGGACCCTTCCAGATCGTCCTGATTCCAACACAGACACATCCCGATCCCACCCCCTCCCCCGGTACTCTTTAGCATGACCGGGTAACCGATCCGAGATGCCTCTCGTAGCGCCTGCTCAAGGTCATTCAGCAGTCTGGTCCCCGGTAACAGAGGTACCTGATTCTGTAGGGCCAATTCTCGCGAACTATGCTTAAGACCAAAGGTCCGCATCTGCAGGGGAGTGGGCCCAATGAAACAGATCCCCTGATCGGAACACCTCTCAGCAAAATTGGCCTGTTCACTTAAAAAACCATAGCCAGGATGAACGGCCTCTGCACCGGACTGCCTTGCAACCTGCAGGATCTTGTCTGCATCCAGATAACTCGTCGACGCAACCCCGCTCCCGATGCAATACGATTCATCAGCATCAGCCACATGGAGAGACCCTGAATCGGCATCGGTATAGACCGCGACACTTTGCACACCCATTCCTCGTAGTGTTCGGATGATGCGACATGCGATCTCCCCTCGGTTTGCGATTAGCACTTTCTTGAACATAACTATCTCTTTTCCCTACCCGCAGGGGAAGGATGACGATTGATTAAGATATAGAGTGTGGTCGCGCCGAGTATGCTGCCCAGTACCAAGGGCACCGCCCAGAGTTGCCACCAGGGGGCATTGAGTGGCACGATATACTCCCTCGGCCAGGCGATATTAATGAACTCAAATACCGACCACAGAAAAGCAATTCCATTGATCACAAGGCCCCACACCCCGAGCTTTAAATCCCCCAGGGAGGGGTCCCATCGGCCCGTTAGACGGGCATACAGACCGACACCGGTGGCCATTGCGAACATCGCGTACAGACCCCCTGTTCCGAACGCGATTACGGTTGCGACAGCACCATCATTTAATCCGAAGACCAGACCCAGTCCAGCCAATACCGCCGTGCAGATGACCGCATTCCTTGGACGCTTATCGGCCGTTACATGGCTTAACATGACCGGCATATTGCCCTCACGGGCCATCGAGTAGACGATCCTTGAGACGTACTTGACCACTGATGCACCGCACGCGAGGAATGCGATCGTAACGATCGCGAGGAAGGGCTTTTCAAACCAGGGACCGAGTCTATCGGCAATCAGTGGCGTAATCGGGTCCGATGTGGCGCCGGCCCTGACCAGGGTATCGTGATCGAATGCCAGTGTCAGTGCAGCAGAATTGAAGATCACCACTGCCCCAACCGTACACAGTGAAAAGAAGATCGCTCGAGGGACCATTCTCCGAGGGTGGCGGGTCTCTTCCGCAGTGGTTGAGCAGGCATCGAAACCGATAAATGCCCATCCTGCGATGGCAAGTGCTGCCAGAAAGGCCGCCATCTCGCTGGGTGCTGTCCCCGTACCCAGATGCTGGAACAGTTCTGAGAATGGATGATCTCTGAAGAAAAAGAATAGCACCACCGCCACACCGAGTGATCCAATCACCTCTGCATAGACACCTAAATTAATCACTAACTTGAAGATGCTGACATGGGCCAGATTGAGGAGTGTGCAGACCATCAAGAAGACCGCCCCCCATACCACCATCATGACCCCACCCCCACTCACCGAGCCGAATAAAATGGCGAGCCAGATGCCGCCAGTGTACGCGGTCGTGGTCAGCATCGCGATCGCGGAACTGACATAGATGACCCCTGCATAAAGACCTGCGGTCTCCCCTCCGAGTTGACGTGCCCACTTGTAGGCGCCCCCCGCAATTGGAAATTGTGAGGACAGTTCCGCATAGACAGTCGCAACCAGAATCTGCATCATCAGGCAGATTACCAGTGCCGCGAACCAACCCCCTCCGGTCACCACCGTCTGAACGCCGATGATGGCGTATAGACCCACCACCGGCGAGACTACCGCAAATCCAAAGGTGAAGTTATTCCAGATACTCAGACTGCGATCGAGTTTGTCTACAGCATTCGTATCTGAAGCGGGGTCAAGAATTTCCTGACTGTGCTTTTTTGGCATGATCTTTGTCACTCACCCGGCCGCAGTTCAGGCCGGATCAATACAGACAAGAAAGACAGAGTAGAAGTGCACAACAGGCTCCTGTATTCAGCGGATTAAATTCCGAGAGGGCAATGTATCACCTGTACATTATCTCCCGGGCTTTTATCCCTCCGTGGAGCCTCGTCATGACGAGGCCGGAGACTCTCGGACCAGACACTTACCCATTGAGGCAGCCGGAACCCTAGTCTCCCTATTGCAGCATTTGTATCTCCCTAGCCGGAATATTTAAGCCAAGGCCACGAAAATTGTACACAACTTTCCAGGAAAAAACACCAAGAGCTTCGGTCTGCTATCTTGAAGGAAGGAGAATTGATTCATCGGTCTCCGGTATCTAGCGAGCATCGGCGTACCCGATGCATTAGAAACTAACATTCCTCATTTACAGGAGACACACCATGACTCATAAAAAATCTATTCTCTCTCTGGCCGTGGGCTCGCTCGGCCTTTGCCGCCACCCTCAGCGTTGCCCACATTGCCTCTGCGGCTGACAACCCCTTAGCTAGCCAGTCCTTGGACAGGAGCTCATGATCACGCAACGAAAAAGCCGGCGAGGGCAAGTGCGGCGGGATGAAGGTAGGTGAAGGTTCCTGCGGAGTGACCATGGCCGACATCAATAAGGATAACAAAGTCAGCAAAGAAGAATTTACTAAGCATCACGATGTTATGTTTGAAGATATGGATGCCAACAAGGATGGATTTATCGACAAGTCTGAAATGGGGGTTGGCGAGATGGTGAAGAATAAAGCAGACAAGAGCAAATGAGCTAAATCTAACTATAGCCTAGATCAGCAATTATCACTTGATAAGCACATTAACTCACGGGGCAGGGGTCGATGTGTCTCTCAGTCGTCTGGTCGGCCCGCTCTCTACGCCAACGCCCCAGAGTAGCAACCCCTCTCCCCTTGAGGGAGCAGTTGCCTAAACTACCACCCATAAATCCCGTAGTAACCTCTCCCGTAGAACGGGTAGCCCGGGTAGCCAAAGTAGGGGCTGAACCGATAATCACCAAAATCTCTTCGGTAAAAGTCGTCACGTCCGCTGGCCGGCCACAGGTGAATCGCTGTGGCTGTTATGAGCGGCAGACGGACAACTCTCTTACCGATTGTGCGCTCGATATCACCTGCAAGTAGCCCCACGATCGTGACCTCCTTGTCCTTGGCATATACCGCCGGATCCAAAAATTCTGGACTCTTAATGACAAGCCGTCCCTCACTCGCCTTATTGAGCTGAGGTCGCCCGTAAGAATCGAGAGGATAAAACAGTATTTGCAACAGACTAGAGTCTTGCTCGTTCTCCACCTCAATGATGGATCCACCCCATCGGACTGATGCACCTTTATTCGTACTTTGGTTAGCCTGACTGTAGGATATTTCAACCACCGGGATATCACTGACCGACTTGGGAAGAGAGGTGCAGGCACTGGATAGTAGGCAGGCCGCTAATAGCCAAGACCTCAAATTCAATCCCGAATTAAACCGTAGATGCATTTTAAATGGTTGCACTTTTTGCCTCACGGCGCCCGATGGCGGTATCCAGATGGGAGACGGCAACGGAATACACTTCTGGGTTAATAATTCCCAGCAGTGGAGCCTTACATAGAGGTTACTAAACAATTCTAGCATAGACGAGTAAGACCCCTCAATGAGAGCAGTCGTCATGACCGGTTTTGTGAAAACCTAGAATTTTACAGGGCTGTTTGCGACAGTGGCCTCCACCACCACCTTACCTGAATCGGCCTCCTAAACCACAAGACCCATGGTTTTGAGGCACCCCACAATAGGGCTTTACCGAATTAGGCATAGCAAAAAACAGCATGCTTTGGCCAACGGAATTTGTTAACCGATACCCGAGATTGCTACGGTTAAGATGGGTTTAAAAACTGAATGCGACTTCAGCAAAGAACATGCGCTGAGGATAGGGATGAACAATCCACGCTTGCTCTCCCGTTAAATTATTGATTCCGGCTGAGACCCTACTATTAACGGTATCTTTTATTTTAAATCGGTAGTTAGTCTTGAAGTCCATAAAATGGTATCCGCTGACGGCGCCATAAACATTATTCTTATAATCTTTGTTATCTTGGTCAGTGAATGAATCCGAGATGAAACGCCCGGCAATTGATAAGTCCCAGACATTGGTGGCATTGTAGGTGAGAAAGTAGTTTGCACGGTAATGCGGCAGTCGAATGATTTGCTTCCCCGTCAGATCAAAATTTCCTGGCACGCCCGTCGGATCAGTGTAGGAGACCATATTATGATGGCGGTCTACTTGTACGTTCATCCAAGTACCGTTAGCGCTAAAATCAAATTTTGACTTCATCACGCGGCTTTGTTGAAAGATCAGCTCCACTCCCGTGGTGCTGGTTTTATCTATATTCTGAAACCCAGTGGTGGTGACACCGCTATTGATTGTTTTCACACTTTGAATAGCATCCTCAACGTCATCGCGGAAAATACTCGCGCGAACATAACCCCTAGGTATGACGTAGTCCACAGACCAGTTATGTTGAGTTGCGTTCTCTGGCTTGAGATTGGCATTCGCCTGCGTAATTGAGAGGGGGGTTGAGAGCGCCTGAAACAATTCGGCGATTACCGGGAAACGATGAGCACGCCCAAACGAGTAGCGATACTTCCAATTTCCAGACTCATATCCCAATGAAACCTTAGGTGACGTCGCCGTGAGATTCCGATCCGGCACCACGGTGCTCCCGACAACACCATTCGATGCCGACCAGTCCTCATAGCGAACCCCAGCGGTAACATCCCAGCCCGGCCTGAACCTGTAGGCAGCTTGTCCAAAACCAGCGTGGGTTGATGTTTGACCCGTATTTGTTTTGGTTGCATCAATAGCGCCAATGCCACCCGCATAGTTTGTCATTTTAGATTGCTGAAATCCTAAATTATATTGATCATAGTGATATCCATATAACAGAGATAATTTTTTGCTATTGAATAATTCGTTGGTACTGAGTTTGGCATCTGCATTGAACCAATTGTAGTTATTGAAAGCCTGAAGTTGACCGTCTGCGCCAGAATTAAGTACTCGTGCTGCGGCTGCGCCGCCCGTCTGGCCGATGCCGTAGAAAGCGTTTCCCCTATCGTCTCTAAGTACATTGAAAGAACTTACATTCGAATTAAGCGTCCATTTTGAATCTGCGCTAACCTTCCCATTGACACCCCCTCCAAGCTGCAGCGTCTCACGTGTATTCTCGCTAAGCCCAAAACTCTTGCTGATGACATCAAATTTCGAGCCATCCTGTGAAGCGTTAAGCGTGCCATTAGTATAAAACGACTGCCCGGAGGCATTAGTTAAATAAGTCTGTGGGCTCGACGTGCTGGTACGTACCTCATATGCTGAAGTAAAGCTTGCCAGCAAGGTTGGCGTGATGTCGAGACCCAGTTTTATTTTATATAAGCTGCTGTGATGTTTCTCGATTCCGCTATCCCCATAAATTGCGCTGGGTGTACCCCGGGTGTCAGGGATGAAGTAAGCACCGGCAACTGGGGTTGATGTCCCGGCCCCCAACCCGCTGTTATCCATTAAGTAGGTCATGGGCTGGCTTTGATTCTCTATGCGGTTATAGGACGCCAGGACCGATAAACGGTCTTTAAATCGGTCACCATAGGATGCAAACTCACGGTTGCCCAGTAGCACTTGCTTGTCACTTCCAAAGGGGTTGTTGTAGGGCTGAATCATGATGGAGCTCTCAGTATAGAACTCACGTTTTTGAGGCATACGGGTGGAGATATTGACCACACCGCCCATAGAATTCCCACTGTACTCTGCAGAAAAACCACCATAAACAACATCTATCGCCTCAACTTCATTTGGACCAACGAGCGACCACCGTGGCGCACCATTAAATGAAGCCTGTAAAAAGTTGTGGATCGGCATTCCATCTACAAAAACCATATTTCGACCAGTTGCAAACATATCCGAGCCACGGATCGCCATAATACCGTTAGGATCTCCAGGAAACCGTTGGCGAATTTGCAAGCTAGGCATGAACTTGACCGCCTCTTCTACGGTCTGGGCATTCTGCAGCTCGATCTGCTCTCGCGTTATCCGCACGATCGGCGATGTGTAACGTGTGTCACGCTCGACCTTCTGCTGAATGACCATGGTCTTGAATACGATCGGCTGGGCATTATCTGCTGCAGATTTAACTTTATCCTCAGATTCCACTTCAACCGGAACCCCCTTTTCAGAGGCTGTTACGGTTGTTGGATTTGACGCTATTGGATTGCTGGCTTGCTCGGATTGAATCGACTTGTCCGGTCGCTCGGCCGGCTGTGTCTCAGTCTTAATCGGCTTAGTTGCTTGGGCAACAGTCCCGTTTTTTTTTGCCACCGGTTTCTTGATTAACGCCGGCGTATCAGTCGCCCAAGCAGATGGCCCACACAGCATGGTTGCCAACATGATCTGTATGATTCTTTGTGTCCCAACTCTTAGCACTATTCTAACGTTCACAATCTTTCCATTAAAAAGAGTCCGATCTAAATTTATCGGTTACTTTTTTCTTTCAACTGGAACACATAGCCCCTGAGCCCCATGGAAACATTCCGGAAGCTCTGACTCCGCTTCTTTACTGGATAATAATGCGCTATTCCTCTCCTCTAATGACACGATGCGCATCCCTTCTGCCGCGGTATTCCATACCACTAACATCCTCTTGTCGTCAGCCAGTGGTATGGGGTAATCCGCTGCTCCGGTGGAGGTCATCAGACGCAGCGGCTGCGCCCAAGAACTGCCGCCATCTTTTGAACGCATCATTTGCACCGAGTAGGCAGCCCCATCAAACTCTCTCCAGGTGAGGATGACCGTATTGCCTGCCGCCACTACCGACGCATGATTCGGCTGGGTCGCTGGATTTCCGATAGCCATCGGCTGAGACTCTCGTTTTCCATCAATCTGTTTGTAAAATAGACCCTGGCGTTTGCTGCCATTGGTGAACCAGGTCAGGTGCATGACACTCTTTCCATCGACCGCAATGGCGCCACCGTTATGTGGGCAGGCATCTATCTGCCAATCGTCATCCGTGACACGACGTAATCCACCCTGATCAAGATTGGCAATCGCGAAGTCTCGCGTATTAACACCGAAAATATTTCGCCAGAAAGCGACCGGCCCTTCATTGGTCCAAGTGAGCGCAATCCGACAGCACTCGCAGGTACCTTGCTGGAATTTTTGGTTAGCACCGAAATTTGCGCCATTATCGATAGACCGCGCAGTATAGATTGATGTTCCAGAGAACTTCTCCCCACGCTCCCTCGCAGCATCACGATCACGTGCATCTAGCCATGCCACTACCACACTGCCGGAACCATCAATCGTCAGAGCATCGAACCGATGGCCGGTGATGCGACCGTCGTCATTTAATGTGATTGGAGAGGAGAATGTCTCCCCCGAGTCAGTGGATCGGGAAAAGCGGATATTCCCTGAATGCCTTTGTGGCAACACTTGCGTCCAGCTCAACAGTACCGTGCCATCCCGTGCCACGGCAATCTTGGGACGGTTCTCACCGTCAGTTGATATCTCTTCTGGGACGGGGGTCACCGCCACTGCACTAGAAAAACTGACCCCACCATCATACGAGTGCGAGACCAACAGGCGCTGATTTTCGACGCGCGCCAGCCATAGTCGACCATCACCATCAATCGTGACACCCACCGCGAGTTTAGGCTTAGCTGGCTTCTGTTTTGTGGTTTGGTTATTTGCTGCAGAGGGATCATCGTGGTCCGCAATCGCGGCCATCGAGATACCCAAAAACAAAATAGACACGACACTCTTAATCCACATGCTGATGCCCCATAAATAACTCTGGGGAGATCATAGTTTAGATTGCTCACCTTGGGAATGTGGCAAATTGTCGCACCTCACTGGCTTGGCAAGCGCGTCTACACCTAATTCCTACCTTCTTTAGGGGGAAAGAGAACTATATAGATAGCTTGGGATCTAGGAACTAGGGATTGGTCACAATCAGACTGTCCGCTGTCTGTACCTAGCGGGCATCAGGGAATCAACTGCCCATTCTCAATGTTGCATGTGATGGCGATGGCCGCCATGATTTGAAGCAGGGTTGCTGGTTGCAGGCTTGGCCACAGGCACCTTCCCGGTCAAGGACTTAGTCTTGGGCTGATCAAAACTCAGTTACACTTCTTGAGTTGCCTGGCCTTACACCTCTCCGCAAGTCTTTCAGATTCGGCTACTTGCTGAGCCGTCATTAACCCTATCATAGTATCGCGTCCCTTCGCCGCCTCTTCATAGCCAGCATCTGCGCTAAAATCAACCACATGTGCGCCCGGACATAGTCCTTTAACACGCCCTCACCCTTGTAGTACATCAGTCCGAGGTGATTCTGCGCTTCCGAATGTCCCTGTTCAGAAGCTAAGCGGTGCCACTTGAGGGCCTCCTTGTAATCCTGTTTTACGCCCTTCCCACCTCCATACATCTCACCCAAATTATTCTGCGCATTTGCAAACCCCTGCAGGGCTAATGACTTATAAAGCTTTAGAGCTTGCGGGTAGTCACCCCTCTCGTATGCAGCATCGGCATCTTCGAAGTGACCTGCACTTGCAGTCCCTGCAAAAAGTAAGAAGCACAGACAGGCGAGAGCCCTCCGACACCGGAAGGTCATAATCTTGTATCGATCGGTCAGCATTGGATATCTCATTAAAATCATTTTTTAGCAACATAAACCAAATCCTAGAGTTTTAGGTGGAATTCGATGAAAGGGGGTCACTCTTATGAATCGATTAATCCCGCCTCTATCCAAAGAGGTTGACCACCCCATCCAGACCGATATGATTGAACGAGTAGGTGGCCTCCCGTTGCACGATCGGCTTGGCATGATAGGCAATACTAATGCCGGCCCCTGCCAACATCTTCAGATCATTAGCCCCATCTCCGATGGCAATCACTTGACTCATCTTCAGTCCTAGTTCGTCAGTCACGCGCGTCAGCACATCGGCCTTCCCTTGTGCGCCGATGATCTCACCCAGTACCTTGCCTGTGATTTTTCCATCAACGATTTCAAGTGTATTAGCGGCAGAATAATCGATCCCCAACCTCTCCCTCAAACGATCTGTGAAGAAGGTGAATCCACCAGAAATAAGTAGCGTTCTGATGCCCAAAGATTTCATCCTTTGCAACATCCTTTCAGCACCGGGATTAAGTTTCAATCTCTCATCATAGACCTGCTGCAGTGCAGACTGATCCAGCCCTTGCAGCAAGGCCGTGCGTCGCGTGAGACTCTCCGCAAAGTCAATCTCGCCCCGCATGGTGCTGGCAGTAATCTCTGCGACCTGTGGCTTGACCCCTTTTAAATCAGCCATCTCATCAATCGACTCGATGGAGACCAAGGTCGAGTCCATATCCATCGCCACCAGACCAAAGTCCGTAAGATGCGCATCCTGGTCCACAAAGGCGAAATCGAATCCGACCTCGGTGCAGTATTCGGCAACACCCTCACTCCGTGTGGCCTCTCTCAGACGGAATGCCTGGCCATTGATGCGCTCGATCTGACTGGACCCCGAAATCTTCGCGAGCTCCCTCAGGTCACTATTCCCAATCTCGATAGCTTGGATGATGAGATTCATAAGACACTCCGGTTCATGATCAACTTCTATCGTGGCCTTCACTGAACGCGTTTCAGCAGATTACTATATCTTGTATTATCCGATAAACCAGAATAGAACGCTAAGAACCCCTTAACCGCTCTATTGGAAATGCATAAGTACTTCCGTAACTTTCTCTTGTGATGGACTATGGATAAAGAACTGATCATCGGCACCCCTCTCAGCTCCTCATCCACCCGGGTCATGCTGCTCGGCAGTAGCGAGCTCGGCAAGGAGGTGATCATCGCACTCCAACGACTGGGGGTTGAAACCATCGCGGTGGATCGCTACCCCAATGCGCCGGGTCATCAGGTGGCCCACCGTTCTCATGTCATCAATATGGCCGATGGGGCAGCACTTCGTGAACTGATCGAGCGTGAGCGTCCGCATATCATCGTCCCAGAGATTGAAGCGATCGCAACCGACATGCTGGTGAAGATCGAGCGGATGGGCTTAGCTCGAGTCATCCCCACCGCACGAGCGGTCCAACTCACCATGCACCGAGAGGGCATACGACGCCTCGCTGCGGAGACGCTGGGACTACCAACCTCACCCTACTCATTTTCAGATAGCCTAGACGAGTTACGTGCGGCGATCGAAGGTGGAATTGGATACCCCTGCATCGTGAAGCCGGTGATGTCATCATCTGGCAAGGGGCAATCGCGAATTGACAGCGCATCTGAAGTCTCGGTGGCATGGGATTATGCGGCCAGCGGTAGTCGGGTCAATCAGGGCCGCGTGATCGTTGAGGGTCTCATCCATTTCGATTATGAAATCACCCGGCTCACCTTACGTGCCTTGGGTCGGGGAGGGTTCACGGAGACTCACTTCTGCGAGCCCATCGGTCACATTCAGGTTCACGGCGATTACGTAGAGAGCTGGCAGCCTCAGCCGATGTCGCCTCTAGCGCTGAAACGTACTCGAGATATTGCCCAAACAATTACGGACAATCTGGGCGGGTTAGGTATCTTTGGTGTGGAGCTATTCATCAAGGGTGATGAGGTCTGGTTCAGCGAAGTGAGCCCACGTCCACACGATACCGGTATGGTCACGATGTGTAGTCAGGTTCAAAGCGAATTCGAACTTCATGCCCGAGCTATACTTGGGTTACCGGTCGATACTAGCTTACGAGCGCCGGGGGCGAGTGCAGTCATCTACGGGCAGATGGATGAGCTGGGAATTTCATTTTCCGGAGTTGATGAGGCGCTGAGAGTGCCTCAGAGTGATCTACGTTTATTCGGCAAGCCAGAATCTTTTGTACGACGGCGTATGGGAGTGGCATTGGCGACCGTTTCTAATATCGAAGAGGCGAGATCTCGCGCGAAGCTTGCTGCAAGCAAAGTCTCTCCGGTCAAGATTTAATATCAAGACATAATCTGACCGGGGTTCGTATTATGTATAGTGGCCAGAAGCAGAATCAGGAGATAACGAAATGGCAGACCTGTTAGCGCAACCGATTAAGACTCATGGGCCGCTCAGAACTTCCATCGCATGGATAGTGGCAGTTCTGATAGTAGTTAACATGGCGGGGTGCAACCTTCTTAAGTCGACCACGCGCCCAACCGCCTCGGTACCTGCACCTGTATCTGCACCCACCCCGGTTAGCTCGTCTGCAACGACCCCGACTCCAACACCCGCACCCGCTACCGCAATTACATCTTCAGTAACAGACCCCTGCGTAGCGCTACAGCGGGAGGTCGAGAGACTGCAACAGTTACTGGCCGAGAAGGAGGCCCTGATCCGTAGCCAGCAGATTCGTCAGCGCGAACCTGCCAAGATATCTCAAGAACCCATCAAAGCATCTGAAGTGCCTGCCACCCAACCCTCTCGAGTTCGGGTGGAGATTCGTAGACTGCCCGCACAGTGATGTATCAAGAGCAAACCACCTGAGAAGAGGCCCTTCATTAATTGCCCGCGCAGACCACACGATCTGAGTAGCCCTCTTCTCAAGTCCCTTTTAAGAGAGCTCCATCTTTTACTTACTCAGCTCGTTGAGTAGGCTCCTCACCCTAGCAACCCTTTGCTCCACCCCTGGAATCTGAACCTGAATCTTCAACCGATCGGGGCCGGAAAGTTTGTACTCTCTGCTCTTCTGAATGAGCGCGATAATTCTAGCCGCATCCACCGGCGGGTTCGGAATGAATTGAACCTGAATGCTGTCGCTGCTGGCATCTACGCGCATGATCCCGAGAGGCTTCGCAGCAGTCCTTAATCGGTGGCAGTAGAGCAGCGCCCTTGCGGGGTCCGGCATGAGCCCGAAGCGATCGATCAACTCCTGCTGCATATCGTCCAGCTGATCATCATTCTCACAAGAGGCCATCCGTTTATAAAGTACTAGCCGCTCATGAACGTCATTACAGTAACTATCCGGAAGTAGGGTTGGTACGTGTAGGTTGATCTCGGTGGCAACTCCCAGTGGATGCTGCATATCCGGCTCACGTCCCTCCTTCAAAGACCTGACCGCAGCATCAAGCATCGCGCTATACAGATTGAATCCGATCTCCTGCATCTCACCACTCTGAGAGTCGCCCAAGACCTCTCCTGCACCTCGTATCTCGAGATCATGCATCGCTAGATAGAAACCAGCCCCAAGCTCCTCCATCGTCTGGATCGCATCGAGACGCTTCCTGGCCTGAGCACCCAGAGTCTCTTCCTCTGGCACCAGCAGATACGCATATGCTTGGTGGTGTGACCGACCCACCCTCCCACGCAACTGGTGAAGTTGAGCGAGTCCAAACTTGTCAGCGCGGTTGATGATGATGGTATTGGAACTGGGGACATCAATCCCGGTCTCGATGATGGTGGTACACAACAAGAGATTGAACCTCTGCTGGTAAAAATCCCTCATCACGTGCTCAAGCTCTCGCTCTCGCATCTGACCATGAGCGATATAAATACGCGCCTCAGGCAATAGACGAGTCAGCCTGTCATACATCGACTGGATGGTATCGATCTCGTTATGCAGGAAGTATATCTGCCCACCCCGCTTCAGTTCTCTCAGACAGGCTTCCCTAATGATTCCATCCGAGAAACGACTGACGAAGGTCTTGATCGCGAGACGTCGATGAGGCGCGGTCGCGATCACAGAGAAATCTCTCAATCCCTCCAGAGACATGGCAAGGGTCCGCGGGATGGGGGTGGCGGTGAGTGTCAGCACATCCACCTCCGCCCGGATACTTTTCAGCTGCTCCTTCTGACGGACACCAAACCGGTGCTCCTCATCGATGATGATCAGTCCCAGATTTTTGAATTTGACACTCTTCTGGATCAGCTTGTGAGTGCCGATGACGATATCAATCTCACCCCTTGCCAACCCCTCCATTGACTGAGACTGCTCCTTGGCCGAACGGAATCTAGACAGCTCTGCAATTTTTACCGGCCACTGATCCGCGATCAGACCAAAACGATCAGAAAAATTCTGAAAATGCTGCTCAGCAAGGAGCGTGGTCGGGACCAGCACCGCAACCTGCTTACCATCCGCAACCGCCACAAAAGCTGCCCTGAGTGCCACCTCGGTCTTACCAAAACCTACGTCCCCGCAGACCAAACGGTCCATCGGCTTGCCAGAGGTCAGGTCCTCAATCACAGCACGGATGGCGGTGGCCTGATCGGGGGTTTCCTCAAAACCGAACCCTTCAGAAAATGCTTCATAATCGTGCTGCCTGAGGGTGAATGCATGGCCCTTCCGGGTGGCACGCTGGGCGTAAAGGTTGAGTAACTCTGCAGCGGTATCTCGTACCTGCTGCATCGCCTTCCTCTTGGCCTTATCCCATTGTCCACTCCCGAGCTTATGAAGTGGCGCTGACTCGGGTGAGGACCCGCTATAACGTCCGATTAGATGGAGTTGCGATACCGGTACATAAAGCTTATCCCCCCCATCGTATTCAAGAGACATAAACTCCGCTGCACCCTCTCCCAAGTCCATACTCACCAAACCCAGGTACCGTCCGATCCCGTGCTGCTCATGTACAACCGGGTCACCGGCCTTGATCTCAGACAGGTCTCGTAGCATTGCATCCACAGACAGAGACTTCCGTGAATCACGCTCACTCTGACGGTGACGCCCATGCATGTGTTTTGCATAGAGCTCATTCTCGGTGATGAATGCGAGCCCCTCTCCGGGTAGGATGAACCCGTTATAGAGCGGTGCCACACTAAGCATAAACGGCTGATCACTTGCCATAAACTCCGCATAGTCATCACAAGCAACTGGCCTAAGATCGTATTGACGCAGATAATCGAAGACCAGTTCGCGCCTACCAAGACTCTCTGCCAGTAGCAATACCCTCCCCCCATTTGATATGAACCCGTGAATGAAGTCTGCGAGTTTTTCCGTTGGATTGACCGCTCTTCGATCCACCTGAATAAAGGGCAATGGGCTGGTAAAGATCGGACCCTTAAGATCAGTGTCTGTGGCTAGGGCTTCAGCTCGGATTTCAATACGGGGGTAGGGCTTAACGGACCCGAAGAAGACATCCTCTGCGAGAAAGAGCTCGCTCGGTTGTAACAGTGGTCGGTCACTATCCCCTCTCATCAGCTGATACCTAGACTGAGTATCCTGCCAGAAGCCCGATATCACGGATGAGAGATCATGGTGCAGGCAGAGGGTCATGCTCTGGGGTAAGTAGTCGAACAGGGTCGCGGTCTGTTCAAAGAATAGCGGTAGGTAGTACTCAATCCCAGCGGGGGCTACGCCCTTGGTGACGCCCTTGTATATGCTGCTCCTGGATGGATCTCCCTCAAATTTTTCACGGAAGTTACCCCGGAATCGGGTACGACCCTCCTCATCAAGTGGAAACTCTCTCGCAGGCAGCAACCGTATCTCACCGACCGGATAGATGCTGCGCTGGGTATCCACATCAAAGGTCCGGATGGTCTCGATCTCGTTATCCATCAGATCGATTCGGTAGGGCAATGGGCTCCCCATCGGGAACAGATCAATCAGCCCGCCACGTACGCTGTACTCTCCAGGCGCCAGGACCTGAGTGACATGTGTATACCCCGCCAGCGTCATCTGCCCGCGCAGCGCATTCAGGTCAAGAGATTCTCCTTGCTTCAAAAAGAAGGTATGCGCAGCGAGGTATTCCCTCGGCGAGAGACGGTAGAGTGTGGTTGTGACCGGAACGATCAATACATCGCAGGACCCACTCATGACTTGGTAGAGAGTGGCCAGGCGCTCAGAGATCAGGTCATGGTGGGGAGAGAAATTGTCATAGGGCAGCGTCTCCCAGTCCGGCAGTAAATTGACCCTAAGCTCCGGCGCAAAAAAAGGAATCTCCTCCAACAGTCTCTGAGCAGCCAATGCGCTGGCCGCGATGATCGCGATCGGCTTTGATTGCTGAGCAAGCCTTGCCAGCGCGAGCGTATCTCCAGACCCATTGGGGTGGGGATAACGCGTTATGGAACCGGGGGAGGGGGGGCTAATCTTAAATTGCATCTGGGGATATTGTCAGGGTGGGCCAAAAAAAATAAATGCCCATCGATCCATATGAAAGGCGGACATTATATGTCAGTTAAAGCCATTGAATCCCACCTCTTCCCGCCGCTAGTATCAGCAGAGGTTATCTCTGCAGATGGTACCCCCCCCGTGTCAGAATAGTTGTCGCCTTGTTATGATCTTTAACTTTGGGGCGATAAGGAATAAATTCTGTCAGCATAATAATGATTCTCATCCTCAAATTCTATCGCTCGAATAGATACAAATTATGAGGTCCTTTAGTATGTCAAAGGACGCAGTTGATCCCCTCGCGAATTATTCGTCACAGTTCTTCTGACTGTTATTTCTGCTGGGGCATCTCACGCCCAGATAGTGAAACCGACGACCTATGAAGAATGTGTTTCAGAAAATACAAAAAAAGCACAATCAAACAGAACAGTTAAAAGAGTGAGGGCGATGTGTCAGGATAGTTTTCCACAAGCGGTTAAATCAGAGCTTCATAAACTCTCGCATGGAAAAACAGTTAACGTAATCTCTATGGGAGAACAAGAAGAGCACGTCTTTCTAAAAATCGAACCAAGACGTAAAAAGTTAACAATAAATGACATGCCCGGGGAATTAACGAAGATCACCGAAGGCACATTCTACGGGAGCACCCCCTCTTGATGGAGGGGTGTTACAGGTCTCTGTGAATGCTCCTTCAGGCAGATTTAAAGGCGCGTTTAAGAATAGAGACGGAGAGAGGACGGAACTCAGTGGATGATCTGCACAGAGGAGCAGTACTCACACTCTCTCCCAGCAAATCAGAAGAAGATCACACTGCTCAGTATGTGGGGCTGCACCCCTCCAACTTAGGCATCCATTTCATTAGACTTAAGGCGCAGTCCAATGGTCCAAGACGAGTTGCAGAGTCGTGTTGCCGTTATATTCATTCACCTGCAACCGGTAAACGACATCTATCAGCCCCGGAATTGGGTCGCTATGAAAGAACAACATCGCATCATGAATGTCACCTGCCACCGCTGACTCTGACCTCTTCAGTTTTAATTTGAGATGCTTCTCACCGACCACCCTCTGACTCTCGACACGGAATCTCGCACTGAATGCAGGCTGGGGGAATCCCTGTCCCCATACCTGCTCCTTCAGATGCTGAGCCAGATCCAAACTCATCTCGAACTCATCTAAGTCACCATCAGTCTCGATGACCCGCGTAAGGTCAGCCGGTGTGAGGAGTGTTCTCGCAGCCTGTTCAAAGGCATCACGGAACTTCTCAAAGTCAGTCGCTCGAAGGGTCAGTCCTGCTGCTGCTGAGTGTCCACCAAACTTAAGCAATAGATTGGGATGACGTTTTGACACCAGGTCCAGGGCATCCCTCAGATGAAATCCTGGGATAGACCGTCCAGACCCCTTGATCTCACCCTCAATCCCGGGCGCGAATACGATCGATGGTCGGTGGAACTTATCCTTTATACGTGATGCAAGTATGCCGATCACGCCCTGATGCCAACCCTGATCGAATATGCTAAGACTATATCCCTCTTCAGGATTCACAGAATCAAGCCCGGCCAGCGCCTGCTCTTGCATGTCCACCTCGATTTCACGGCGATGCCGATTAAGCGTATCGAGCTGAAGGGCCATCTGTGAAGCCTTGATCTTGTCATCCGTGATCAAGCACTCGATCCCCAATGACATATCATCAAGCCGTCCGGCCGCATTTAGTCTTGGTCCCAACATAAAACCCAATTCGTAGGTGAATGTCTTTTGGAAGTCTTTCTGAGCCGCCTGAAGAAGAGCATTGATTCCCGCGCACCCACGTCCCGCTCGGATGCGTTTTAGCCCCTGCTGAACCAGTATCCGGTTATTGTCATCGAGCCTCACCACATCTGCAACGGTCCCCAGAGCCACCAGATCGAGCAGGCTTGCAAGATTAGGCTCCCGCCTGCTGGGACTAAATGCACCCCGGTCTCGTAGCTCCGCCCTCAGTGCCATCATCAGGTAGAACATCACACCCACCCCAGCAAGACTCTTGCTGGGAAATTCGCATCCGGATTGATTAGGGTTCACGATGGCCAAAGCATTTGGTAATTCATCCCCCGGCAGGTGGTGATCGGTGATAAGTACCTGCATGCCGAGACGGTTGGCCTCCTCCACCCCATCCACACTGGCGATTCCGTTATCGACCGTGATGAGTATGTCAGGACGAGGTTCTCTGGCAGAGGCCATTCTCACGATCTCCGGCGTCAGACCATACCCATACTCAAAACGGTTGGGGACAAGATAGTCCACCCTCGCACCGAATTCTCTCAATGCTCGAATACCGACTGCACAGGCGGTAGCACCATCGGAGTCATAGTCCGCTACGATCAGAAGACACTTCCCCGCAGAGATTGCATCTGCGAGGAGTGCTGCCATTATGGAAACATTTTTAAGACGACCGAACGGGATCAGGTGAGATAGATCGGTCTCAAGCTGGGCCGGCCTTCCAATCCCCCTGGCGGCATAGACACGAGCCAGAACGGGATGAACTCCGTGATTGATCAGCGCCTCAATATCGTGTGCGGCATAACTACGGACAGAGATAGTGGGCATGGGCTGGGGTTTAAAATTTTCGACTCGGTTAAAAGCTCGGAGAGGTTCCTCAGTAAGATAAAATTCCCAGCCTGACTTAAAATTCGAGTGTTTCGTTTTTATGTTTCAGGGTCCGGCATCTTGTAGAACTCGACTAAAAACCTTACCCGTCCTAGGGGTTCGACACTGTGCAAGACTTCCGGAACAACCACCCCGATCCTGTCTCGAGATAGCTCGACATCGATCAAGAGCGCATCCACTCGGTATCTGAGACTGCCATCGCTCACAATAATCTTTGCCCAGACACCGGTCTTGGTCGAGTGGTCTTTTTTCAAACCGGCCGGAACCGTATCCTCGGTAAAGAGAGGCGTCTTCTTGTAAGCAATAAAACTCGCCGGTAGTTCAGACCGATCGCACCTCACGCAATCGAGAGTCGCCCCCAACATACTGCTACGTCCTTGCTCTGTCATGACCCAGGGACGGTTAATGAATGGGGGGTTATGGCGCACGTGTTGAGGATGACCGCAACTCAGGATTGCGATCGCCCCCCCCTCCTCATCATGACCGAACCCGGTGATTGCTCTCTCCACGTCGGACCCCTTTCTAAGATGACTCTAAAATTGACAGGTCCGTGTGGCAGCGATTACCCCATCACCGATGGCAGCTGCGAGGTGAGGGCGTTCTTTTCTTTAGTTGCCGCACCCATCAGCGCATAGCCTAAAAGACTCCCCCCCTCATCTTGGAATAGTGCCTTGAACCCATCCTGATCCTCGGTGACCTTCCAGTCCCCTCTCGCACCGATATTAGGTGGCGAGATGATGGTCGGGCAGGAGGGTGTCTTCACCAGCACAGGCATGGCGGGGTAGCATGCTGGGGTGGGATTCCCCGCCAGTGTCGCGGCAAGGGCTCGCGATGCATGCATGATCGGCATGACGAATGGTAAGACCCTACCCGCCACCTCCGCGCAATCTCCCAATGCATAGATACTCGGATCCTGAGTCCTCAATAATTGATCGACCACGATCCCACGATTGACCGCGATACCGGCCTCCTGAGCTAATGTGATTCGTGGCTTCAATCCCACCGCCGACAGCACCACATCGGCCTCTAGGCTCCCGCCCTTGGCAAGGGTCAGACGTAAGCGCTCACCCACTCGGTCCACATTATGAACAGAGTTGCTCAGGTGGAAGGTGACGCCGACAGACTCAAGCCTACTCTGTAGGAATGCGCCGCCAGACTGCGGCAGAAGACGCCCCAAGGGCCATTCCCCAATATCGACCAAGTGGACTCGGTACCCTGCCACCGCGAGGTCATTGGCAAACTCACAACCGATCAAACCTGCACCGAGAATGACCACCTTATTCTTGCCTTCCAGAGCGTTACGCAGATGCCGGTAATCGTCCAGATCATTCACGGATGATACTAACCCCGCCCCATTTCCCGCGAGCGGCAGACGGATCTGATCTGCTCCAAGAGCGAGGACTAACTGACGATAGGACAGATTCTCTCCATCCTGTAAGACGAGCGAGCTACTCGATCGATCGATCGCCATCACCCGGGTATGAGGGCGTACTGTCAACTTCAGTTGATCAGTCATCTTGACCGCGCTTGAATTTAGAATTACGTCTGGAGTCTTACCTGTGGCCAGTGCATTGGACAGCATGGGCTTCGAGTAGAAGCCCCCATGATCTGAGGAGAGGATCGTGACCGGAGAGTCCGCATTTAATTTACGAAATTCACGGGCGACGGTATACCCCGCCAAACCACTCCCAACAATAACGATACTCATCTGACCCGTCATCCGGGCTCGATCATTTCAAAGTCTGATTTATCGACACCACACTCTGGGCAGACCCAATCATCCGGAACATCTTCCCACACCGTACCGGCCGGAATGCCACTCTCTGGATCCCCGATCGCCTCGTCATAGATATGTGCACACACGGCGCATGCGAATTGTCTCATCACGACTCTCTCCTCAATATTGAACTGATGAATGATAAGTTATTTTGCTTTTATTTTGGCTAAAATTGCACGGATCCATCATAACAGCGGACGGAGCTCAATCCTCGACAGGCTATCCGTAACTGATCGACCAAAATTTTCACCCCGTCGAATAAAACTTACCGTTAGAATACATCCATTAGATTCTTCCCAGAGAGTTCACGCATGGCAATGATCGGTTTCATCGGACTCGGCGTCATGGGCAGGCCCATGGCAGGGAACCTTATCAGGGGTGGGCATACCCTGTTCTTACATTCCCGTAGCGGCGTACCCGAAGACTTGCTCCGACAGGGGGGTATCCCCTGTGACTCCCCCAGGAAGGTCACTCAAAATTCCGACATCATCATCACCATGCTCCCTGATACGCCTGATGTGGAGACCGTATTATTTGGACCTGACGGTATCGCAGATGCATTAACCCCCGGCAAGACTGTGGTCGACATGAGCTCCATCTCACCCATCCAGACCCGAGAGTTCGCTATCCGCATCAACCATCTTGGCTGTGATTATGCGGATGCGCCGGTATCGGGTGGGGAGGTCGGTGCGATGGATGCAACACTCACCATCATGGTCGGCGCGACGGAATTGGTGCTCGAGAGATTGGATTCGATCTTCAAACTGATGGGCAAGATCATCACCCTGATCGGGGGCAATGGTGCAGGCCAAACCTGTAAGATCGCGAATCAGATCATTGTTGCACTCACGATCGAGGCGGTTGGTGAGGCGCTCTTATTTGCTTCTAAGGCCGGGGTTGACCCCTCCAAGGTTCGCCAATCCTTAATGGGTGGATTTGCCTCCTCGCGCGTACTTGAAGTCCATGGGGAACGTATGATCAATCGATCATTCGTTCCTGGATTTCGTGTCGATCTGCATCAAAAAGATTTATCGATTGCGCTATCCGGTGCGAACGCGCTTGGGATCAGCCTACCCAATACGGCGACCACCCAAGAACTGCTGAATGATTGTATTGCGGAAGGCGGTGGCAAGCTGGATAGCTCGTCGTTGGTCTGTTCATTAGAAAGACTGGCCAATCACAAGATTCAATAACCCTTCTAACTCATGCAACCACTCGAACTTGTCTCCGAACTGAGCGCCTTTCTGCCGACCGAATCGGTGCTCTATGAGGGTGAGGATCTGAGGCCTTACGAGTGCGATGGTCTGTCTGCATACCGACAGACCCCCATGATCGTGGTCCTCCCTCAGACCGAGGATGAGGTCATCAAGATCCTGCAAATCTGCCACCGAACGAAAACTCCAGTCGTTCCTCGCGGGGCTGGTACCGGTCTATCCGGTGGCGCACTCCCTCATGAATCGGGTATCTTGCTATCACTTGCCAAGTTAAAGAGGATACTCGAACTCGACCCGGCATCTCGCACCGCACGGGTGCAGCCGGGTGTTCGTAACCTCGCGATCAGCGAGGCTGCGGCACCGTACGGATTATATTACGCACCCGATCCCTCCTCTCAGATCGCATGCTCGATCGGTGGCAATGTGGCCGAAAACTCGGGTGGGGTTCACTGCCTAAAGTATGGACTCACCGTTCATAATATTCTTGAGCTACGTGTAATCACCCTGTCTGGGGAGATCCTCGAGATCGGGGGCTCTGGTCTGGACGCCTCGGGTTATGATCTGCTCGCGCTCATGACCGGCAGTGAGGGGATGCTCGGCATCGTGACCGAGATTGTCGTCAAGCTCATCCCCAGTGCAGAGAAGGCCCAGGTCGTCATGGCTGCTTTTGATGATATCCGCGAGGCCGGTAATGCAGTGGCCAATGTAATCGGGGCGGGCATTATTCCCGCTGGAATGGAGATGATGGACAGGATCACCACACGTGCGGTTGAGGAGTATGTCCATGCCGGCTACAACCTGGAAGCGGCGGCCATCCTATTGTGCGAGTCCGATGGTACGGTTGAGGAGGTTGCCGATGAGGTCCTCCGGATTGGCGAGATCATGCGTCAGAGCGGCGCGATCGAAATCAAGACCTCCCGTGATGAGTCCGAGCGTCTTAGATTCTGGGCAGGCCGTAAGGCTGCATTCCCCGCAGCGGGTCGCGTCTCACCGGACTACTACTGTATGGATGGAACCATCCCTCGTAAGAGTTTAGCATTTGTATTGACGGGTATTGAGAGACTCTCATTGAAGTATGGACTCCGGTGCATGAATGTATTTCATGCAGGTGACGGCAACCTTCATCCACTGATTCTGTACGATGCCAATCAACCGGGTGAGCTTCAAAAGACCGAGGAATTCGGTGCGAAGATACTCGAGATGTGTATCGATGTAGGCGGGACCATTACCGGTGAGCATGGGGTCGGGATCGAGAAGATTAACCAGATGTGCTCACAATTCACACGCCATGAGCTAGAAATGTTTCATTCGGTCAAGGCGGCCTTTGATCCATCGGGACTGCTCAATCCCGGGAAGGCGATCCCGACACTTCGTCGTTGTGCTGAGCATGGTGCAATGCACGTCCACCGTGGCGAAGAAAAATTTCCGGATCTGCCGAGATTTTAAGCGGCTGATTAATTTATCTCACTCTCTTTCCAGAATCCTTTATGCAAGATGTGATTGATCGACTTGCCGATACCATTCGAGCCGCTCATCCCGAAAGCCCGTTATGTATACGGGGAGGCGCTAGCAAGGACTTCTATGGCAACTGCACTCCCGGTCGAGATAACAATCTGCTTGATACCCGCGCTTATCACGGGATCGTCTCTTATGATCCGACTGAACTGGTGGTGACCGCTCGTGCAGGCACCCGCCTCATTGATCTCGAGTCTGAGTTACTTGCAAACCGGCAGATGCTAGCCTTCGACCCTCCGCACTTTACCGAATCCGCTACGATCGGTGGATGTATTGCTGCCGGGCTATCGGGTCCGAGGCGATCATCGGCTGGTTCTGTCCGGGATTTTGTTTTAGGTGTTCGTATGATGGATGGAAAGGGGGATGATCTGCATTTTGGCGGACAGGTGATGAAGAATGTTGCCGGTTATGATGTCTCGCGTTTAATGGTCGGATCAATGGGGACGCTGGGACTTTTGCTCGAAATCTCTCTCAAGGTACTGCCACGTCCATCTGTCGAGATGACGGTCACTCTGCAGATGAACGAGTCTGACGCAATCGAACGGATGAACCATTGGGCCGGCAAGCCACTACCGATCTCTGCGACTTGTTTTTACAATAACACGCTCATGCTACGTCTTTCTGGCGCTGAACCAGCGGTACGTGCGGCCCATCTTAAACTGGGTGGTGAGAGGTTGGAGGATGGGGACGCCTTCTGGCGATCTGTGCGTGATCAGACCCACCCCTTCTTTCAGTCCAACCAATTCCTATGGAGGCTCTCTATCAAATCAACCACTCCCGAACTATCTTTGCCTGGCCAACAATTAATCGAGTGGGGAGGTTCATTGAGGTGGCTGATCACCGATCCAGACTTACCTCATGAGGATGTGCGCAAGATGTCAAAGGCTGTGGGGGGTCATGCCACCTTATTTCGCGGTTGCAAACCGTCTATGGATGCCTTCCACCCTCTTTCGCCAGAGATGATGCTCATCCACCGTCGTCTCAAAGAAAAGTTTGATCCCTTGCGGATACTCAATCCCGGCCGGCTGTTTCCGGAGCTATAAGAGTATGCAAACCAGTCTCGCTGACTTTATCAAGAACTCTCCCGAGGGACAGGAGGCAGAGTCTATCCTTCGGTCCTGTGTCCATTGTGGTTTCTGCTTGGCCACATGCCCGACCTATCAATTACTCGGTGATGAGCTCGACAGTCCTCGCGGTCGAATTTACTTGATGAAGCAGGTGATGGAGGGTCACCCCGTCACTCAGAAGACCCAGCTCCATCTTGACCGGTGCCTCACCTGCCGCGCTTGTGAAACAGCTTGCCCCTCCGGGGTCCGGTACGGACGTCTTGTTGATATCGGTCGTGCAATCGTCGAGAAGGAAGTTCCTCGGGGTGTTGTTGATCGTGTTAAGCGGTACGCGTTGCGACGATTGTTGCCCAATGCGAGCCTGTTCTCTTCTCTTTTAAAGTTGGGCCAGCTCTTCCGTCCATTGCTCCCGAACAGTCTTACCCGGTCACTTCCAGAGTCAACCCCAAACCCCAACCCCTGGCCGCCTGTGAGACATGCTCGGACCATGCTGGTACTGGATGGCTGCGTTCAGCCCTCACTGTCACCCGGCATTAATGTTGCCGCCGCTCGGGTGCTTGATCGACTGGGCATCTCGTTGATTAAGGCTATGGATGCGGGTTGTTGCGGCGCGGTTTCATATCACCTTAATGCTCAACAGGAGGGTCTGGACTATATGCGTCGCAATATCGATGCTTGGTGGCCTTATCTAGAAATTGCTCGCGACTCTGCCACTGAATCTGCGGTTGAAGCGATTGTCATGACCGCCAGTGGTTGCGGGGTGACCGTTAAGGAGTATGGCCACCTTCTTAAGGACGACCCCCTGTATGCCCAAAAAGCTACCTGTGTTTCGGCATTGACGAGGGATATCAGTGAAGTCATTTCCGCTGAATTCAGTCAGGGGAATAAGCTACCCACTAATCATTCATCACCCATTATTCCCAATCAAAGGTTGTCTTTCCACTCCCCCTGCACCCTTCAGCACGGCATGCAGATCCGAGGTTCTGTTGAGAAAATTTTACTGGATGCTGGATTCGATTTGGCCCTTGTTCCCGACTCTCATCTCTGCTGTGGATCGGCAGGCACCTACTCCCTCCTTCAGCCGGATCTGTCTCACCAACTTCTTACCAATAAAGTTAAATCACTTGAGTCTGGGCAGCCAAACCAGATTGTGACTGCTAATATTGGATGTCTAACTCATATACAGGGTGGCACTCAGATCTCTGTCCGTCACTGGATCGAGGTTCTTGATGAGCGTACTGAGATGTCTTACACATGATTTGATTTACTTGTTTCGATATGAAACCTTTGCCCTCCTCTTTTGACGTTCTCATGGGCCGCTCCTCTTACCCGGTCTTTATCCTTCTTTTGTCTATATAATCAGCTCTTTTGTTCTAATCGAAAGATCCCATCCTATTCATGAGCTTCGTCAATAAGCCAATGGCGAAAAAGCCAGCAACGAACCCACTCCCACATCGGATTATTCGGCTCCTACGTGAGTCGAGTGGCTTAACTCTGATGGGTGTTGCTCTGTATCTTGTGCTCATTTTTTATGGGTATGACCGAAATGACGCAGGATGGTCACATAGCGGCAATGGTTCCATGGTGCATAATTTCGGAGGCCCGGTCGGCGCATGGATGGCCGATCTCTTACTCTCTCTTTTTGGCATCTCTTCTTGGTGGTGGGTCCTATTTTTCCTGTACCTGGCATCATGGAATTTCCGTCGACTCGATGTCTCAAGCATCTTTGACCGTCGCCCCTTAATTGTGTCCGCGATTGCTTTCGTTGTATTACTTGCATCAAGCAGCTCTTTCGAAGCTTTAAGACTCCACTCGATTAAGTTTCTTCTCCCTCAGAACCCGGGCGGGATGTTGGGTGAAATTTCAAGTAATGCCCTCTCTCATTCACTCGGATTTACTGGTGCAACGCTTCTATTGATGGTCCTGATGGCAATTGGTTTCAGTCTTTTCACAGGCCTATCCTGGATTCGTTTTATTGAAAAATTGGGCGGCGGTCTTGAGGGGTCTTTCTTCTTCGTTAAGCATCTTTGGCACCGCTCGCAAGACCGCCGTATCGGACTCGCATCCTCAATTAAACGTGATGAACTGGTTATTGTGAGTAAGAAGCGGTTCGATGAATATCCCCCTCTGCATATTGAGCCGGCTGCCGCTTCTATTCCCCAGTCACAGCGCATTATCAAGGAGTTGCAGACCCCCCTATTTGGCGATTTGCCAGACTCCCCCCTTCCGCCTCTTCATCTGTTAGACGAGGCCGCAATAGATATTGAGATGCCCTCACCCGAGACTCTTGAATTCACCTCCCGTTTGATTGAACACAAGTTAAATGATTTTGGCGTTCAGATTAAAGTTGTTGCAGCCTACCCTGGTCCGGTGATTACCCGTTACGAGATTGAACCTGCCATCGGTGTTAAGGGGAGCCAAGTCATTAACTTAGCGAAGGACCTGGCACGGGCACTCTCGGTGGCAAGTATACGGGTGGTCGAGACCATCCCTGGCAAGACGACCATGGGGTTAGAGATTCCCAATCCTAAACGTCAGGTGGTGCGCCTTCTTGAGATACTGAGCTCCCAAGTCTATGCGGACATGAGTTCCCCTCTGACGATTGCACTCGGCAAGGATATCGGGGGTTACCCGATCGTTGCAGACCTTGCCAAGATGCCCCATGTCTTGGTTGCTGGAACAACCGGTTCAGGTAAATCTGTCTCGATCAACGCGATGATTCTGAGCCTTCTATACAAGGCAACCCCGGAGAAGGTTAGACTGATACTGATTGATCCCAAGATGTTGGAGCTGTCTGTTTATGAGGGCATCCCTCACCTTCTGGCGCCGGTGGTGACAGACATGCGTCAGGCGGCCAGCGCCCTCAGATGGTGTGTTGCCGAGATGGACCGGCGGTATAAGCTGATGTCATCCCTGGGTGTTCGTAATCTTGCCGGCTATAACCAACGAGTCCGTGATGCTCTTAAGAATGGTGAGCCCCTTAATAACCCCTTTAGCCTGACACCTGACTCCCCCGAACCGCTGGAAGAGATGCCTCTGATTGTGGTGGTTATTGATGAACTTGCTGATCTGATGATGGTCGTGGGCAAGAAGGTCGAGCAACTGATTGCGCGACTTGCTCAGAAGGCTCGAGCTGCGGGGGTGCATCTATTACTTGCTACTCAGCGTCCTTCGGTCGATGTGATTACCGGACTCATCAAGGCGAATATCCCGACCCGTATTGCCTTCCAGGTCTCAAGTAAAATTGATTCCCGTACCATCCTTGATCAGATGGGTGCTGAGGCGCTTCTAGGTCAGGGGGATATGCTCTATCTTCCACCCGGGAGCAGCTACCCACAGCGGGTTCATGGCGCATTTGTTGCAGATCATGAAGTCCACCGGGTGGTTCAGTATCTAAAGCAGCACGGTGAGCCGCGTTATGTTGAAGGGGTTCTTGACTCAGTTGAGGATGAGGGCGATCAGACTGAGGGGGGAGCGTTAGCCTCTTCAGAGAGCAGTGAATCTGACCCTCTCTACGATGATGCAGTCGCACTCGTCCTCAAGTCTCGCAGAGCCTCCATCTCACTCGTCCAGAGGCATCTACGCATCGGTTATAACCGTGCCGCTCGGTTGATTGAGGAGATGGAACGCTCAGGTCTGGTCTCGACTATGCAAAGTAATGGCAACCGGGATGTCCTCGTCCCAGGACGTAGCGACCAGTAGGGACCCTCTTATAATAAAAAAGCCCCACTCAAATGAGCGGGGCTTTTTTATTATAAGGTGCCTGGCGGTGACCTACTTTCACATGGGTAATCCACACTATCATCGGCGCAACTTCGTTTCACGACCCTGTTCGGGATGGGAAGGGGTGGGACCAAAGCGCTATAGCCGCCAAGCGTAACTTGTCATCATGACCCCTTTCAGGAATCAGGGAGTTTTTAGGTCCCCGTAATCCTGCTAACGGTCACAATATGGAAGAAGTAAATTTAGGGTGAGATTATATCAGGGCAAACACCATAACCCTTACTCAAGGTTATGGGATCAAGCCTCACGGTCAATTAGTATCAGTTAGCTTAACGCATTACTGCGCTTCCACACCTGACCTATCAACGTCGTGGTCTTCGACGAACCTTTAGGGGGTTTTAAACCCCGGGAAGTCTCATCTTGAGGCGAGTTTCCCGCTTAGATGCTTTCAGCGGTTATCTCTTCCGCACTTAGCTACCCGGCGATACGACTGGCGTCATAACCGGTACACCAGAGGTGCGTCCACTCCGGTCCTCTCGTACTAGGAGCAGGTCCACTCAAACTTCCAACGCCCACGGCAGATAGGGACCAAACTGTCTCACGACGTTTTAAACCCAGCTCACGTACCACTTTAAATGGCGAACAGCCATACCCTTGGGACCGGCTACAGCCCCAGGATGTGATGAGCCGACATCGAGGTGCCAAACTCCCCCGTCGATATGAACTCTTGGGAGGAATCAGCCTGTTATCCCCGGCGTACCTTTTATCCGTTGAGCGATGGCCCTTCCATACAGAACCACCGGATCACTATGACCTGCTTTCGCATCTGCTCGACTTGTCAGTCTCGCAGTCAAGCACGCTTTTGCCATTGCACTATCAGCACGATTTCCGACCGTACCTAGCGTACCTTCGTACTCCTCCGTTACACTTTGGGAGGAGACCGCCCCAGTCAAACTGCCTACCATACACGGTCCCCGATCCAGATAATGGACCTAGGTTAGAACCTCAACAACATCAGGGTGGTATTTCAACGTCGGCTCCATGAACTCTAGCGAGTCCACTTCAAAGCCTCCCACCTATCCTACACAGATATGGTCAAAGTCCAATGTAAAGCTACAGTAAAGGTGCACGGGGTCTTTCCGTCTAGCCGCGGGGAGATTGCATCTTCACAAACATTTCAACTTCGCTGAGTCTCGGGAGGAGACAGTGTGGCCATCGTTACGCCATTCGTGCAGGTCGGAACTTACCCGACAAGGAATTTCGCTACCTTAGGACCGTTATAGTTACGGCCGCCGTTTACCGGGGCTTCAATCAAGAGCTTGCACCCCATCATTTAACCTTCCGGCACCGGGCAGGCGTCACACTCTATACGTCCACTTTCGTGTTTGCAGAGTGCTGTGTTTTTATTAAACAGTCGCAGCCACCATTTCTTTGCAACCCCCATCTGCTTCACGCGCGAGGCGCTACACATACCGGGGGTACACCTTATCCCGAAGTTACGGTGTTAATTTGCCGAGTTCCTTCTCCCGAGTTCTCTCAAGCGCCTTGGAATTTTCATCCCGCCCACCTGTGTCGGTTTGCGGTACGGTCCTTGTTCAACTGAAGCTTAGTGGCTTTTCCTGGAAGCAGGGTATCACTCACTTGGCACCCCAAAGGGTGTTCCGTTATCACGCCTCAACTAAGCCGCCCGGATTTGCCTAGGCAGCACGTCTACACGCTTCAACCGGGACGTCCAACACCCGGCCGAGTTAACCTTCTCCGTCCCCACATCGCATTGAACAAAGGTACTGGAATATTAACCAGTTTCCCATCAGCTACGCATTTCTGCCTCACCTTAGGGGCCGACTCACCCTGCGCCGATGAACGTTGCGCAGGAAACCTTGGGCTTACGGCGAGGGAGCCTTTCACTCCCTTTATCGCTACTCATGTCAGCATTCGCACTTCCGATACCTCCAGCAACCTTCTCAAGTCACCTTCGCAGGCCTACGGAACGCTCTCCTACCATCTACACTTGCGTGTAAATCCCTAGCTTCGGTGCACAGTTTGAGCCCCGTTACATCTTCCGCGCAGGATGACTCGATCAGTGAGCTATTACGCTTTCTTTAAAGGATGGCTGCTTCTAAGCCAACCTCCTGACTGTTTTCGCCTTCCCACTTCGTTTGCCACTTAACTGTGTCTTTGGGACCTTAGCTGAGGGTCTGGGTTGTTTCCCTTTCGACACCGGACGTTAGCACCCGATGTCTGTCTCCCACACTCGCACTCTTCGGTATTCGGAGTTTGCCATGGGTTGGTAGGCCTAAACGGCCCCCTAGCCATAACAGTGCTCTACCCCCGAAGGTGATATGTGAGGCACTACCTAAATAGTTTTCGGAGAGAACCAGCTATTTCCAGATTTGTTTAGCCTTTCACCCCTACCCACAGCTCATCCCCTAATTTTTCAACATTAGTGGGTTCGGACCTCCACGAGGTGTTACCCCCGCTTCATCCTGGCCATGAGTAGATCATCTGGTTTCGGGTCTACACCCAGCAACTAGGCGCCCTATTAAGACTCGCTTTCGCTGCGCTTCCCCTATTCGGTTAAGCTTGCTACTGAATGTAAGTCGCTGACCCATTATACAAAAGGTACGCAGTCACCCCTGCTTCAAACACCCTCACGGTGTTCATACTTATCCAAACCCCTTGTCTCATATCGCGTGACGATACTCCTCTCAGGATTCTTAAAGATGCTTGAAGCAGGGGCTCCCACTGTTTGTATGCATGCGGTTTCAGGATCTATTTCACTCCCCTCCCGGGGTTCTTTTCGCCTTTCCCTCACGGTACTGGTTCACTATCGGTCGATTACGAGTATTTAGCCTTGGAGGATGGTCCCCCCATATTCAAACAGGATTTCTCGTGTCCCGCCCTACTTGTTCCAACCCTAGTTCCACACTTAAATTTTCGCCTACGGGGCTATCACCCACTATGGCCCGACTTTCCAGACGGCTCGGCTAATTCAAGTGCTAAAAGTTGGAGGCTGATCCCATTTCGCTCGCCACTACTCTGGGAATCTCGGTTGATTTCTTTTCCTCTGGCTACTTAGATGTTTCAGTTCGCCAGGTTCGCTACACATGACCTATGTATTCAGTCAAGGTTGACCCTTGCGGGCCGGGTTTCCCCATTCGGACATCTCCGGATCAAAGCTTGTTTGCCAGCTCCCCGGAGCTTTTCGCAGGCTTCCACGCCCTTCATCGCCTGTAATCGCCAAGGCATCCACCACATGCACTTATTCGCTTGATCCCATAACCTTAAGGGCTTTGAGATTCAGATTATTTACGTTATGGTCTGGCCTAAGCCAATCCATTATTTAAATCTTCTCCATCCTAAACCAATCAGTTACAGGTGTTTGCTCGCACTGCATCCGACTAAAAATGCACTGCGTCGATACAATCTAACCCATTATTCCACTCACCAGTTCACGCGCGACTCTAAACGACAAAGTCACGAATTCCCATGGATCGCGGAATACTTTACTTCTTCCAAATTGTTAAAGAGCATCAGAGAGCATCGGTTTGAAGCAACCAAGAGATACATCTTCCCAGTGTCTCCTACCTTGACTCTCCAAATACAGCCGCTGGTTAAAAACCAGAAGTAAACGCCTTCGTTTGCTTCTATTTTCTAATTTCTTCTATTTCTTTAAAACTGAATTGGTGGAGGTGAACGGGATCGAACCGATGACCCCCTGCTTGCAAAGCAGGTGCTCTCCCAGCTGAGCTACACCCCCGTTGTTAGTTGTGGTGGGTCTGGGTGGATTTGAACCACCGACCCCACGCTTATCAAGCGTGTGCTCTAACCAACTGAGCTACAGACCCTTATACAGGATCTAAGAGCTAATTCATGGAGCTAATTTTATAGTTACCTAGCCCCTATTATTTAGCTCCTAGCCCCTGCTTTTGAACAACCGATAGGTTGTGGACACTTGAACCAGGATTTCTCTAGAAAGGAGGTGATCCAGCCGCAGGTTCCCCTACGGCTACCTTGTTACGACTTCACCCCAGTCATGAATCCCACCGTGGCAAGCGCCCTCCTTGCGGTTAGACTACCTGCTTCTGGTGGAACCCACTCCCATGGTGTGACGGGCGGTGTGTACAAGACCCGGGAACGTATTCACCGCGACATGCTGATCCGCGATTACTAGCGATTCCGACTTCACGGAGTCGAGTTGCAGACTCCGATCCGGACT
>Ga0209553_1000049_pt1 | contig 52819 bp, 38 predicted proteins | sample LauGreFBDMM110DN_2_FD_188217 | JGI IMG/M metagenome (GOLD analysis project Ga0209553, IMG submission 188217) | Freshwater lake microbial communities from Lake Michigan, USA - Fa13.BD.MM110.DN (SPAdes) (version 2) | ecosystem: Environmental > Aquatic > Freshwater > Lake | place: Lake Michigan...
TGCTAGATTCCAATGAATGAGTCGCATCGAAATTCCATCCGTAGCCGCTGCCGATACAGTGGTTTCAGATGTCGATGAATTCTCCGATCTGTCGGACGGCAGGTTTGCGGCGGTTGGAGATTCGGGTCGCATCCATTGATTCTCAACCCCCAGCAGAATTCCCAGAGGTGCGATCAATAGCCCCAGTGTGAGCCGCCAACTTGTGCGGGAGATTTTGAACAGCAGCAATAACCATGCGACCAGTACAGGCGTAGGAAAATAGAACATGAGGGCAATCCACCAGTTGCGATCGCGCAAGATCTGGCCGAACACCCAAACAGCAACCAGTCCGATCGACAGAACCCGAGCAGTTCCGGCAAAACCTATCCCAAGCTTCCTTGATCCCATGACGAATCCCGCGCGGCTCAAAGCACTCACCAAAAATCTAAACGGAGCATGTTATCCCCCACGCAGGCACAAGTGGAGTGTAGCCGGATTCGCAAGAATTCGGAGGTGTGCCTGATTCATGGTGGAATTTTGCCTAATCCCGCGACAACAAAACATCTCAAGCAAACCCACGCGGAGGAGAGTCGGACGAAAACTATCGGCAATCAGTCAGCGAAGGGGAGATGGCTCTCGTGTCTTCGTTGGGCGAAACTGTCAGTCTTGTGCTAAAGGATCGCTGACTCGACGATTTGGCTTCGCTATACTCCTTGTCGGATCATTTAAGATCCGTGGGCACGGCGTCGTAACCTAGGGCAATTTTTCACATTTTTCATCGAACACGTTTTTATGTCTGACAAACGCAATCTGTTCAACAAAGTCTGGGATTTGCACACCGTACAAACGCTGCCTGGCGGGCAGACGCAGTTGTTTATCGGTCTGCATTTGATTCACGAAGTCACCAGCCCGCAGGCGTTTGAGATTTTGCGAGACCGGAAGCTCAAAGTGGCCTTCCCAGAACGCACCATTGCGACGGTCGATCATATTGTGCCGACAGGCAGTCAGGCTCGTCCGTTTTTAGACGATTTGGCTGAACAAATGATGTCCGCCATCGAAAAAAACTGTGCTGATTTTGGTGTGACGCTGCTCGATCTGAAAGATGATCGTCAGGGCATCGTGCATGTCGTCGGACCTGAACAAGGATTGACTCAGCCCGGCATGACGATCGTGTGCGGGGACAGTCACACCAGCACGCACGGAGCGTTCGGCAGCATCGCCATCGGCATCGGCACCAGCAATGTTGCGGAAGTCCTCGCGACGCAGACGATGTTCCTCAATCGCCCGAAAGTTCGGCAGGTCGTTGTCCATGGCCAACTTGCTCCGGGCGTCTACGCCAAAGACGTAATCCTGTACATCATCCAGAAACTGGGCGTGCAGGGCGGCGTCGGTTACGCCTACGAATTTGCGGGCTCAACCTTCGACGTGATGTCGATCGAAGAACGCATGACGGTGTGCAATATGAGCATCGAAGGCGGAGCTCGGTGCGGCTACATCAATCCTGATCAGGCGACTGTCGACTACTTGAACGGCCGTCCGTTTTCTCCGAAAGGCGCGGACTTTGATCGAGCCGCCGCGTGGTGGTTGAGTCTTGCCTCAGACGACGACGCTCAGTTCGACGATGTTGTGGAATTCAATGCAGCGGACATTGAACCGACTGTGACTTGGGGAATCACGCCGGCTCAATCTGTCGGAGTCAGCCAGCCGCTGCCAAGAATCAGTGAAGTCGCACCGGAAGAGCAGACGTTGATCCGCGAGGCGTTGAAATTTATGGGGCTCGAAGAAGGCCAGCCGATCAAAGGCACAAAAATCGACGTTGCATTTATCGGATCGTGTACGAACTCCCGCATGTCTGACCTGCGTGAGGCCGCACGGATCGTCGCAGGCCACAAAGTTGCGCCGCATGTGAAGGCGATCGTAGTGCCCGGTTCGCAGCTCGTTCGCAGGCAGGCGATGGCAGAAGGTCTGCATCTGATCTTCGAAGCCGCCGGATTCGAATGGCGTGCTGCGGGATGTTCCATGTGCCTTGCCATGAATCCCGACAAACTCCATGGCCGTGAAGTCTGTGCCTCGTCGAGCAACCGTAATTTCAAAGGCCGCCAAGGCAGCCCAACGGGACGCACGCTACTGATGAGCCCGGCCATGGTGGCGGCAGCAGCGATTGAGGGGCATGTGGCGGATATCCGGGAGTTTACTGGCGCAGCGGTTTGCTGAACTCGCTTGAGGCGTTTGGATATCGAAACCTACTTTAAACAACTTCTCTGACTGAACGATCAATCATGTCTAATAACGAAATTAAGTCTGTCACTGCCACCGGAATTTCTCTGCTACTCGACGACATCGATACGGACCGCATCATTCCAGCTCGGTTTCTGCGATGTGTGACGTTCGATGGTCTTGGCGAGCATGCATTCGAAGACGATCGTCAGCAGGATCCGAGCCATCCGTTCAACCAGCCCCAATTTCAGGGAGCTGGGATTTTAGCGGCCGGGCGCAACTTTGGCTGTGGGTCTTCACGCGAACACGCACCTCAGTCGCTGATGCGCTGGGGGATCAAGGCGGTCATTGCAGAATCGTTCGCGGAGATTTTCTTCGGTAACTGCGGCTCACTTGGCATTCCTGCCGTGAAGGCCAGTCGTGCCGATCTGGAAAAACTGGCGGCGGCGATTCAGAAAAATCCGAAGCTGGAAATCACCGTCGATCTGCAGAAGTTGACAGTCACGGCGGGCGATATTGCATTCACCGTGACCATGCCCGACAGTGCTCGCGACGCGCTGGTCACCGGCCAATGGGATTACCTTGGTCGCCTGCTGAACGCCGCCGACAAAGTGACGGAACATGCAAAGACTGTTCCGTACTTGAGCGGCTTCCGAGCGTAGTGCCTTGTCTTACTCCACGCGGCCGGAAATGAGTCCGGCGAGCGGAACGGGGCGAGCCCTCCGGTACCTCGTTTTTGTACCGGCAAGCTGACGCATGCCGCTCGCCAATTGTCTCACTCATCACTGCGCGGAGTATAGGACTTGATTTTGGAGCAGGTCGGAACAGTCAAAGCGGCGTTCCGGGAGGTCGGCCAATTGCTGGAACTGCGCTTCGCTTGGTCCGGCGTACAGATTCAACCCCAATTTTGTGTCTTGACAAGACAGTCGTGCTGTTTTCCGGACAGGTAACGCCATTTCGATAATGCGCAGATTTACGACGCAGCAGGTCCGGACGACACAACTCTGGCATCCACTGCGTTTGCGTACTTTTCGAAGTTGGTGCGAAAGCGAGCCGCCAGTTTGCGGGACGCTTCTTCAAAAGCGGTCGCGTTGCGCCAGGACAGGCAGGGCTGCATCATTTCTGCCGGAACGCCTTCACATTCCGTCACGATGTCCAGCCCCATAATGGGCTCTCGCACGACCGGTGCCGATGCGAGTTGGCCGGAGTGAATGCCATCCACGATCGCGCGCGTGAACCGCAGCGGCATCCGGCTGCCGGTGCCATAGGATCCGCCTGACCATCCCGTATTGACCAGCCAGACATTGGCTTCGTGCCTGCGAATCTTTTCTGCCAGCAGCTTTGCATACACGCCCGGGTGCCACACGAGAAAGGGTCCTCCGAAACATGGAGAAAACGTCGCTTCCGGTTCGGTAACGCCGACTTCAGTTCCGGCCACTTTCGCCGTATACCCGCTGATAAAATAGTACATTGCCTGTTCCGGAGTGAGCCTAGCCACTGGCGGAAAAATGCCAAATGCATCGCACGTCAGGAAGATAATGTCAGAAGGATGACTGGCGACACAGGGAATCTTTGCATTCCGCATGAATTCAATCGGATACGCACCACGCGTGTTTTGAGTAATCGACGTGTCGTTGAAATCCACATGGTGATGAGATTTGTCGTACACCACATTTTCCAGCACAGTACCAAACTTCAACGCTTCGAAGATTTCCGGTTCCGACTCCAGCGTCAGGTACACCGCCTTGGCATAGCAGCCGCCTTCGATGTTGAACACCCCGTTGTCTGACCAGCCATGTTCATCATCACCAATCAAATAACGTTTCGGATCGGCCGATAGCGTTGTCTTGCCAGTGCCGGAGAGTCCGAACAAGATCGAAGACTTGGCAGAATTGCGATCCGCAGTCGCCGAACAATGCATCGAGAGAATGCCTTTGCTGGGCAGGAAGTAGTTCATAAACGTGAACACGGCCTTTTTCATTTCGCCGGCGTATTCAGTCCCCAGCAACACCACTTCACGCTTCTCCAGACTCAGATCAACACTGGTCCGCGATGTCATACCGGTCGTGTAGCGATTCGCCGGAAACCCACCAGCGTTGTAGATCACCAAATCCGGCTCACCGAAACTTACCAGTTCCTGATCCGTCGGTCGAATCAGCATGTTGTGCATGAACAAGGCGTGGTAAGGTCGCGCACAGATGACGCGGACCTTGATCCGCGTGTCGGGATTCCAACCCGCATAAGCGTCGACACAATAAATCTTGGTGCGGGTGTTGAGATAATCGATCGCGCGCTCGCGGTTGATGGAAAATGTCATTTCGTCCTGAGGAAAATTCACAGGCCCCCACCAGACGTTGTTTTCAGAATCCGGATGTCTGACGACACGTTTGTCTTTAGGAGATCGCCCCGTCTTGTCACCAGAATACGCGATCAGGCAACCCGTATCAGAAATGCTGGTTCCTAGTTCGTGCCGAATCGCTTCTTCATATAAACCCCCGGGCGACAGATTTCGAAAAATTTCTGTAACTGTGATGCCATGAGCATGCAGCGAAAACGGTGCGGCCATTGAGCGCGTCCTTACCTGGCAAAATGATCTTTAGCTAAATATCCCTGTGTTGTCGCTTTCCATTGAGGAATGTCAATTCGAACCTGCCCCTTCTGACATGGCAATGCCTGAATCCATGCTTCAGGAATCGACTCCGCAAAGTCTGTAGACTTCCGATGAAACATACTACGCTGCAGAGCATGTTGATCAGGTGAATTCAGGCTGGAGATTTTAATGCGTTATTTGTGTACTGTCGTCCTGCTGTCTGTGTTAAATCTCGGGGTGGGGGCTGCCGACGAAAACTCGACGAATCACCTGTGGTACGGCACGATGGACGTCGGGACGCGTCTGTTTCGCTTCCTGATTGAACCCATCCCAGGGGCTGATCATTTGACCGAACGACAACTTTTCAGTCTGGATGAGGGTGGTCAGGTTTTCCGCTTGGATAATTTTCAACTGGACGACGCGGAACTTAAGTTTGGGCTCAAACTGACGAAAGCCACATATGCAGGCAAGCTTACCGACGGCGGCAAGACCTCAACCGGCAGTTGGAACCAATCTGGGAAGGACTTTGACCTTATCCTTCGGAGGGTGGAGGTCGTTCCTGTAGATCGTCCGGCTGAGATCTGGACCGGCACGATGCACTCGCTGTTTCAAAAACTGACGATGCGATTCCGTGTGTATCGTGAAGATGACGACACGGAGCACATCTATTTCGACAGTGTGTCGCAGAAAGCGGGCGGCTTCAAAGCCGTGCGAACTACGCAGGGCGATCAATGGACAATCAATGTCGCGGCGATTGGTGGAGTCTTCGAGGGGGTCTTAAATGCAGAGAAGACCGAAGTGAAGGGAAAATTAACGCAAGGCGGCGCAACGTTGGACCTCGTCTTGACGCAGGAAAAGTCGCTCAGTGCAGAACCCGTGAAACCCCCCGTAAGACCGCAAACCCCAGTTGCTCCATTCCCCTATCTTATCGAAGAAGTCTCATTCCGTAATGAGGCCGAAGGTGTCCAGCTTGCGGGGACGCTGACCATCCCTCTGCTTGGTCATCCATGCCCGGCCGTCGTGCTGATTTCAGGTTCCGGCCCACAGGACCGTGATGAAACTCTCTTGGATCACAAGCCATTCTGGGTGATCGCCGATCATCTTTCCAGACATGGGATCGCCGTGCTGCGCTTTGACGATCGAGGTACTGGTGCTTCACAGGGAGATTTCTCATCCGCCACCAGTGAAAACTTTGCCAATGATGCCGAAGCGGCATTCGATCAACTGGCACGCGATGACAGGATTGCCCCGAACTCGATCGGACTCATGGGCCACAGCGAAGGCGGCCTGATTGCACCAATGGTGGCCGCGCGCCGCAACGACATTGCGTTTACGATTCTGTTGGCTGGCACCGGCGTGAACGGCAAGGAGATTCTGTTGTCTCAAGGACAACTCATTCTTCAGGCCGAAGGCGTGACCGACAAAAATTTGCTGAACATTCAACGCATGACGCAACTGGCAATGATTGATACGGTGCTGGAAACCGCTCCAGATGCGACTCTGGATGTACTGATCGCAGCCGCCATGCTGCGAATCACCGAATTGCTGCCGGAAGAATTACGGTCGGAAGATAGCCTCAAAGGCACCGTATCGGCTGGCATCCAACGGATGCACAGTCCTTGGTTTCGTTTTTTTCTGACGTACGAACCAGCCACACTGCTCCAGCAAGTCAAATGTCCGGTCTTAGCCCTGAATGGCGAAAAAGATGTGCAGGTCGATCCACGCCTGAATCTGCCGGCCATCGAAGCGGCACTGGAGAAAGGCGGCAACACACGTTTTCGAACGGTGGAATTTCCAGCACTGAACCATCTGTTTCAATCCTGCACGACCGGTAGTCTGAGCGAATACGAGACGATCGAGGAAACAATTTCCCTCACGGTGCTCCAGATAATGACCGAGTGGATCACTGACGTCACCATGGCGAATTCGACACAGTAAGCAGGCAAGTGTGACGGCCTAAAATCCAGTGAGGACTGAGCGCGTCCTGCTTAACTGGAACATTTTGCGTGATTCCGGCACGACAGCCCTGTCAGAATGCCAAAGTTTTCCACGGGCATGATGGCTCGGGGAAAATATCTTTAATTCTTGCGATGCAGCCGAAAATTATTTCAAGTGCGCAAAGTAACGAAAATTCTGATTTAGCTGGCTCTGATGGGTTTAAGAGCGTCCGGAGTCTGGTCGAAAACAAAGACACGGGGCGCAGGATGATTCCGCGCATGATGAACTGTGAATTGGCGTTTTGACTGCGTGGGAGTCATCCCAATGGCGATGGCGGAATTGCACTTTAAGGTTCGGCGGTTCTTGCCGATCGCAGTATTGGTTGGCTTGCTGCAGACCAGTGTTGTCGATGCGCAGATTAAGCTGTCGCCCGGTCGTGTACCGATCGGCGATAACGAACTGAATTCACCGATTGATGAACCACAGGTCACAATTGACGAGCATTCCTCGAATGCTGTTATGCGTCCCACACCGCTCGTTATTCAGCAGGCGAAAGACCCGTTGGTCAAGTTGGTCTACGAGACGCGAGAAGCCCAGCGGCGGAGATTATTGTCCACGAACGAACATACACCGTGGCAGATCATGCATGGGATGCTTGCTCTCCGCGAAGAGTTTCTGATTCGGCACAATGGGAAGCCTGTCAGTTGTCTTGAGTGGATTAAAACCGGGCCAACTTTCGAAAACGAAAACTGGTTTGAAAAGACTCAGGTTCGAGTGCTGACTGGACGTGGTGGCAACAAAGCCTCCGAAATGATGACGGTTGGCCGAGGCCATCCCTACAACAAGCCGTATGCATTTGAAGGTCATATCAATCAGTTTGTCGCCATTCTCTCGATGAGCGGAGTACCGCTGGAAACGCAGTTCAATACGCCTCAGGGACCAGTCTCCATGCGTGACATGCTCACGTACGCCAAGATGACGGTCAACGAGAAAGAAGAAGTGACTTGGACGCTGTGGGCACTCAGTCGTTATCTGCCTCCGGATGCCGAATGGACGAATGCGCAGGGTGAAAAATGGAGCATCGAACGCCTCGTGAAAATTGAGACGGCAAAATCTCTTCAAGGGTCGCCATGTGGCGGTACGCATGGTCTGTTTGCTTTGGCTCATGCACGCAACGTGTATCTTCGATCCGGAAAACCACTGGTCGGTGTCTGGCTGGAAGCCGAACAAAAAATTCGCCGCTATATCCAGACGGCGCGGATGCAGCAAAACACCAACGGCACTCTGTCGTCGAACTATTTCCGCGGCCGTGAGTCCAAGCCGGACTTCGATAAGCGGATGGCCAGCAGCGGACATCTGCTGGAGTTTTTGATGATGGCTTTGCCTTCGCAAGAATTGAACGCACCGTGGGTCCGTCGCGCGATTGAAGCAACATCCAACGACCTGATGGCAAATCGAAAAGCCGAAGTAAGTTGCTCGCCACTGTATCATGCGACCAGTGCTCTCAGTATCTATCTCGATCGGATTACCGCTGTGGCTCCGAATATTGCGCAAGGCGCGCCGCAGACTCTCACAATTTCAAATGCCAATGAAATCAAGACGACGGATGCGTCATTGAGCCGGCCTGTTGTCGATCCGCCAGAAATCGTCAACTCAGAATCGGTCAAAACGCCGGTGATGGAATCTTCCGGTGTCGATTCGAACGGAGCACCGAAAGCTCTCACCGGGCCAGCAACTACGGTGCCCGATGTGCCGGCAAAGACTGAAGTCGAGCCAACACCAACACCAATCTCAGGTGAACCCACTCCTGAGCCAACGCCCGCCAGTCAAGTCGGTACCGGTGACCCCGTGGTACCCCAAGCCGAATCGAGCGGGGCAGATCCTAATGTTGAGCCGGCAGAAAAGGCAAGTACTGCGGAAACGACCATTCGCTCTGCAGACGAAGCAACTGATCCAGACCTGAAAGTGGAACCTGTGGTGCCGAGGTCTCCGGAAGTTATCGCAGCACCTAATGAGGCCGCGGTACCTGTTGATCCGGCAGCCACAGTCGCTGGCTTGCCAGAAGTCGCACTCCCTGCGCCACCCGCTGAATTGCCCCCCCAAATCGCCGCGACGACCGTTGCTTCGACAGACAAAATCCGCGTATTCGGGCCGCAACCAGCACCACCCACACACATCACGCCGCAATCAAATCCACGGGCAAATAGGATCGGCGGCGATCAGCCACAGACTCCCCTCAACGTGAGTCGCGCACCCGAACCTCAACTCGTCGCTGCGCCTAACGTCGCTGTCCCGATGACTCCACCTGATCCGGACGGTCCATCTACTCCCGTACCGGCAGTGCCGCTCCTCAGCGAATTGCTGCTGGTATTCCCGGAAAACCAACTGTTGCCAACGCCGGTGGCTGTGGAACTCAACGTGGGAAATTCGGAAGCTCTGCTCCTAGAAACAATGACAGTCCCAGGGCGGACGGTCGGCAGTTCCAAGATTCTGCCCAACGATCAAAAACATCCACCCACAGAGCTGCCTCAAGGCAAGAAACTCGAACGTTGGAAAGCCACGCAAACCGAACGCCGCAAAGTCACCATCGTGCAGGAAAAAACTCCCGGGAAATAAGGTCTGAATTGCAGCAGATTAAGGCTGTGCCGGCGGAATTGGCGGAGGAGCGGGCTGACCGAAGGCGAATGCAAGTTGAGGAACCTGACCTGCGGCCACCCAGCTAGCCATGCCGGCGGACCAGACAAGTGTCGATTTTGTGATCTGACCGGCAGCGATTCCGCTAGCGACTTGATCCGGATTATATGGTCCTTGCCCTTGACCATTGACTGCCACATGCCACGCGGAAGGGAGCGTTGGAGGAATCGCAGGTGCGGCGCCCGTCGGTGAAAACATGCCCGGCTGCAGCATGCGACCTGCCATCGCCATACCGAGTCCCAGTCCCATGCCTTCCGCCGCACCACCCCCCCCGGAATTTTCGGCTGCAGCTGTCATGGCCTGACCCATCTGGTACTGCTGGAATTTTCCAAGATCTCCCATGACACCGATGCTTGTCCTCGTATCCATTGCCTTCTCTACGGCTTCCGGCAGTGAGATGTTCACGATGATCAACTGCGGTATTTCCAGACCGTATTCGTCGTCGATTTTTTCTTGGACGGACTTTCGCAGGGTTTCACCAAACTCACGATACTTTGCAGCCAGATCCAACGCCGCTATGTTTGAAGAGCCTAATAACTCCGCGACACAACTGACGATAATCGAGCGCAACAATTCCGTAACCGCATCAGCCCCGACTTCCTGACTGGTACCAACAAGTTCTGTCAGCAACGCTTTGGCATTCGCGGCTTTGACGGCATACGTTCCAAACGCTCGAATTCGGATGGGACCGAATTCCGGATCACGCATCATGATGGGATTGGGTGTGCCCCATTTCAGATCGGTAATCTGTTTGGTGCTCACGAAATACACCTCGGATCGGAACGGACTATTGAAACCGTACTTCCAGCCGGCAATCGTACTCAGGATTGGCAGGTTGTCTGTCTTGAGTTCATAGTTGCCCGGTTCAAACACATCGGCAATCTGTCCGCGATGGACAAAGATGGCAACCTGCCCCGGACGTACAATCAACTGCGCACCGTGCTTGATTTCGTTTTGATAGCGCGGAAAACGCCACACGAGCGTGTGCCGAGAATCATCGACCCATTCGATGATGTCAACCAATTCACCACGCAGCTTGTCAAATAACCCCATCAGATACACTTCTTTCAGATTCAGTTTTTAAAATTGACATTGATTTAACATGAGCAGTCGCGCTAATCAACTGCATCACGAATACCGTTTACCGGAGATCTTTGAGGCGAATCTCTTTGAACTCCACCCACATCGGTTTTCCGGCGTGCAACTGTAACGCCAAGATGCCATCCAGTAATGTCAGATTTGGATCCAAGTCTGTGAAGTCCAGAATTAACCGACCGTTCATGTAGTGCTGAATATGATTTGCCTTGGCGCTAATAATGACATCGTTCCAGTCGTCCAGTTTGAATAGTTCCATCCAGCCATCCTGATCAATCAGGGCTTCCGTGACTTTCTTGCCGTCCGCTTCCCATGCGGCCTTTTCTCCGACAAGGCAGATCCGGCCGCGTTTGCCCCCTTCGTCATAAATAAAGCCAGACACGTTTGGTAACGTCGTTTCGTTCCGCAGTTCATGCTGATATCCTCGGACAACCCACTTGTTGCGCACATTGTCGCCAGTAATATGTTTTGAACGGTATTGAATGCCTGAATTGTTGGTCGCATTGCAACGGAACGAGAGTCGCAGTTCAAAGTTTTTTGTGGTGCCGTCTTTCCAGATGATAAACGTATTACCCTGTGCCGCGTGTTCCTCTGTCGTCTCGCCGTGAATCACGCCATCCTTTACTGACCAGAGTTGCGGGTCTCCATCCCAGCCGATCAGATCGATGCCATTAAAGAGGCTGACGAACTCCCCGGTTTCTTCCGGAGCTTTCACGATATCGTCGCCATGCACCACAACGGAAACAGCAAAGATCAACGTCAGAGTCACGCAACGCAGCATGGCGATCTCCATGTGACAAAAGAAAGTGCAAATTCAGACCGTCAATCTAAGACTGGTCGGGCGAGATTATGACACCTTTCCCGCGACTTCAACAGAGTTTGAGATACCGATTCACGCGAAGTTGGTACGAATTCTTTCGGAGCCGTCGTTGAGTCGCGCAGTCCTGTTGACGCGGGGCGGAACTGAACACGGCCACGCGGTCTCTGTCAAGCACCTTTGAAGAACTTGCCAAAATGGACTCAGGGCATCAATGTGAGGGGGAGCGCCTGAACTACAGGCCCACGATCATGCTCAATCACTCGAATTTGGGCGGCGGCGGGATTGCTTTTTGTCTGACCGGACATGCTTATCATTCAGGCGACGTTGTTTGGCCCCGCGTGACGGAGCGCTGGCTTTTCGTTTTGGTGGGACGACTGCGACACTCAGCAGCAGTTCCATAAGTTTGCCCAAACAGTCCTGCGTGTTTCGCCCTTGGTCGCGGTATCGCTGACTGGTGATTAGGAGCATCCCTTCTTTGTTGATACGCCGGCGATAACGCATGAGAAAGCGTTCGCGAACGTCCTGCGGAATTGATGGCGACCGCGTCACGTCCCATGTCAAAAGTGCCTTGGAAGAGACTTTGTTGACATTCTGGCCGCCCGGACCACCGCTGCGCGAAAACGCAAACGTGAATTCCGAGTCGGGAAGCTGGATTCTCGCGTTGACCTCAAGCATCGCAACTACGCCTCACCGAAGACCAAGCACGCATTGTGCCCACCGAACGCGAAACTATTTTTCATGGTGCGGCGAATCCGCATGTGGCGCGGTCTGTGCGGAACATAATCCAGATCACACTGCGGGTCAGGTTCGTCAAGATTGATAGTGGGAGGTGCAATCTGACGCAGCATCGCGGTGATGCAAAATGCCGATTCCACCCCGCCAGATGCCCCCATCAGATGGCCAAGCTGGCTTTTGGTACTAGACACCGCCAACGCATCGGCATGCCTGCCGAATACCGCTCTGATCGCATTGGTTTCAGCGATGTCACCGAGCGGCGTGCCCGTCCCATGAGCATTGATATAATCAATTTCGTCCGAACGCAAACCGCTATCTCGCAGCGCAGCGTTCATCGCATAGGCAGCACCCGCACCTTTGGGATCGGGGACCGTCAGATGAATGGCATCAGCAGATTGACCATACCCCAGCACTTCACCCAGAATTGTGGCTCCGCGTTTCAACGCAAATTCCCGCTCCTCCAAAATCAGAATTCCGGCACCCTCCGAAAGCACAAATCCGTCGCGATCACGCTCGAATGGACGGCTGGCCTGATGCGGTGCGTCATTGCGTTTGGAAAGCGCGCCTGTCCGGGCAAAACCTGCGATCCCCATGGGTGTCACCCCGGCTTCCGATCCCCCCGCAATCATCACATCGGCCACACCCAATTGGATGATCCGCGATGCATCGCCAATCGCATTTGTCCCCGATGCACACGCCGTGCAGACTGCCGTCGTTGGACCGCGGAGTCCCCAGCGCACCGAAATATTACCACTGGCTGCGTTAATGATCAGCTTCGGAATCATGAACGGGGAAATTCGATCCGGGCCCCGGTCAAAGAGCATCGAATGCTGCGTTTCAATTTCGTTCAGTCCGCCAATCCCACTTCCCACCAGCACGCCGTAGCGATAGGGATCACCTTGGGTGAAGTCGATCGCCGCCTGTTGAATGGCTTTGTCCGCCGCGACGAGTGCAAACTGCGAGAAACGATCGATCCGCCGCTCGTCCTTAGCATCGAACGCTATCTGATCGGCGGTATGAAAGTTGCGAATTTCACCGCCGAATCGAACCTTGAAGTCCCGGCAGTCGAACCGTTGGATTAACCCAACGCCGCTTTGTCCAGCACACACGGCGTCCCAGACGCCGTCAATCTCGCAGCCAAGTGCGGTGACGACGCCGAGACCCGTCACTACAACTCGACGACGTGACATGGTTCGGCTCGCGACGCAAAAAAGTACTCGCAACCCCGGCTGGAAATCCCACGCCAGCGAGTTGTCTGAATCAATCCTGACAGCACATCGCAAACCACTGTTCTGCACAGAACAGATGCCAGCCGTGACCTGCCAATCCGGAAAGTGCGAGCAGTCAGAATCAGGACTTGCCTTCAATATAGGTAATCGCGTTCCCAACCGTCTTGATCTTGTCATAGTCCTCATCAGGAATCTTCACGTCAAACTCATCTTCCAGAGCCATGACAAGTTCCACGATGTCCAATGAGTCGGCCTTAAGATCATCGACAAATGAGCTGTCGCGAGATATCTCTTCCTTTGGAACGTCGAGCTGATCACTGACAATACCAATCACTTTTTCTTCAATCGACACTGATAAATCCCTCCAGCGAAACAAAACACTAACAATGAGTTTCCTACCCATCTTTAGTCCTTCATGGAACTCTTCCGGTGGCCTGCGCCAACACAGCCTGTGCTCCGGTCCACGAATCGTGGGGAAGATATATCGGGTTTGCGATTTCATGTAAACCCGTCTGCTCAGCCAGACTGCCGCATTTCCAGACTCCCACAAGATTTCAGCGGGTTCAGCGATAATTTTTTGAGAAAACGAGCGATTTCTGGGGATCCGGGTAACAATTGGCGGCTAAATAGGGCGAGCCCACTCAACGCCCCGCGGTTTATCGCATCGACCGCCGTTGTTGCCGATAGTATTTCAGGCCAGGAAAAAAGAACGTCAACGCGGACATCACTCCGAACAGAGACACACTGACATTTGGGAAATCGCCGTGCAAACTGCTGTGTTCAATCGCTGCCATGACCAGTGCCGTAGCAAACATCAGGATCGACTGTATGTAAAAGCTGCCGGATAAAATCCCAGCTTTTGCGAGGAAAACCATCCCCGCGATGGCGCCCAGCACCGGTGAAAATTCTAGTACCGGTCGGTGCATGATCGATTCTACCCAGAACAGCATCGACGACGCGATCATACTGCCGCCCCAGATGTGGGCGATCTGACGTTCGACGGCCGTGATCGGCCCCGCGCGATGTCGCAGATTCCAAAAAATAGCAGCCCAAAGACCCAATCCCACAACCCACAGGCCAACGAATGGCCAACGTTCCGTCACGCCCCGAAACTGCATCAAGTTGGTAATTACACAGAGCAGAAGTACAACGAGACTGTGCCACATCCATAGCAGACCCCAGTTCTGCAAAATCGCCGCATGATGCGATTCGCGAAACAGCCGCGTCATCACCTGCGCGATCGTCGATGAGCGCGCACTCACCGGTTCGCTGTTAAGCCACGCCCGGAGATCCGCTGCCAACGCACCGGCAGAAGAATATCGCAGATCCTGCGGCTTCTGCAGACATTTCATGACGACCATTTCCAGATCCGAATCGACCGCACGATTCAGCATCCGGATATTCGGCGGATCCTGTTCGATCACCATCAGTACGGTGTCCAATGGCGAAGCCGCCTGAAACGGAGGACGTCCGGTGAGCATCGCAAATAGCACCGCTCCAAGGCTGTAGACATCGGTGGCCACGTCGATCGAATCTGTTTGACCAGCCGCTTGCTCCGGCGACATCCATGCCGGTGTTCCAAGGATCGCCCCGCTCTGCGTGAGATTCGTAAGATCGGAACCCATGCTCCCGGACGCCATTGATTCTGCTTCAACGTTCACGCGCTTTGCCAAACCAAAGTCTGTCACGAACGGCGTGCCGTCAACGGCGATCAGAATGTTGCTGGGTTTGAGGTCTCGATGTAGCACGCCCGCGCGATGTGCTGCACCGATGGCCTCCACAATCGGGACCAGCAACGCCGCCGCTTCGCGCGGCTTCATAGGGCCGCTCATGAGACGCTGTGACAGCGTCGTGCCCTCAATAAATTGCATACTGAACCACGGTTGACCGTTGTGTTCGCCTACTTCGTACACCGGCACAATGTTGGGATGACTGAGCCGCGCGGCAGCCAACGCTTCAGCCCGCAACCGTGCCAGATCCTGCGCCGCTGCAAATGCCGCGTTGGGTATCATTTTTAGAGCTACCGTGCGCTCTAAGCTCGCCTGAAACGCGCGATACACAACTCCCATCCCGCCTCGGCCAATTTCCTGACGCAGTTCGTATTCGCCAATCATGGTGCCGATCACCGATCCCGCGGCAAGGGAACCGGATGTCCGAGGGAAAGTCGAACCGCCGCCAGTCAGGTGATTCAGATCCGTGGATTGCAGCATGGCGATGTCGTCGACAATCAGCGTCGTTGCAAAGAGTTCACGGAGATCGCGTGCCAGATCCGGATGCAGCCGCACTGCGTCGTCTAGCCTCTTTTGCGGCGACCCAGGCTTTGAAGCCTGCATCATCTGATCAAATACGACAGCCAACCGTTCATCGCGATCATCTATAGCCGCGTCTGACATGTTTCAATCTCCTATCCCGTCTCGTCTCGTCGCTGCGGCATCCAGCAATCTCTTGGCAGTGAAAGTAGCCATCTCGCTCCGCTGAGATGAACCTTACAGCAGCGGTACCATGGTCAACCATCCGCTCGCAGCCTAGGCAACCCCTAGCGCCATGTCCTGTCGTTGAACCGCAGCCAACTCAACAGCGTCCTCACCCGGAATGATCGCGGCAAAATAGAGAGAACTCGGATGATGAATCACTGTCGAGCTGGTGGCATCTCTTCGTCGTTTAGAAAATCCATCTTCATGACACGCGTCGATGGCGGAGCTTCTGACTTCCAGTCGATGCGCGGAGCGTCAGCCCAAAGTTGTTCTAGATTATAGAGTGCCCGGCCTTCTGCTGTGAACACATGCAGAACCACGTCGCCGTAGTCCGTCAGAATCCAGTTGCCTTCAGTTCGATACCCTTCGATATTCAAACGCCGGTTTCCGTCTTCGCGCTTGAGTTTGCGATTGACTTCATCCGCGATGGCGTGCATCTGACGATGGCTGGATCCCGTCGCGATCACAAAGAAGTCCACAATCGATGTAATTCCTGTCAAATCTAGGACCAGAATTTCTTGGCCACGCAGTTGATCGGCAATCGCTGCCGCGGCGACTGCATTCGTCCGACTGACATCATACTGCGCTTTCGATCGTGGAGCAGCAAGCTGCGGCGGTTCCATACTGGAGTCGTTTTTTGGAGTCGTTTTTTCGGATGTCGTCACAGAATGGGCTCGCAAAGTGTTTAGAGTGTCAAGAGCCGCAGTCTAACCGGATCTGATCCACCTGACCACTCAGCAGAAAAGAGGACGGGCTGCGGGGACAGTCGCGGGATTCAGGAGGATAGACGAATCCTATTTCACGAGAATCGCAGGATTGTTTCTGTTTGTTATGGTTTTCGTATTCTGGAATAGCTCACAGAACTCACTGAAATAGGGGGTTGCAGGTATGACCACACCGGCGGAATGGCTCTCAATAATCAGTCTGTTTTCCTGACATTGTGGCTTTGTGTGTGACTATGGTCGCGTTCCCCACATCTGCCCCGAAGTAAGTCAGGTTCCACGGTACTTCAAATCCAGCCTTTGCGCCGGAACCAGAACAGGAAGCTGCTCGCGATTGTGAACATGACGGCAATGGTGATTGGGTAAGCGTATCGGTAGTGAAGTTCCGGCATATAATGGAAATTCATGCCATAAAACCCAGCGATAAAACTCAAAGGCATGAACAGCGTCGCAATCATGGTCAGGGTCTTCATCACCTCGTTGCTGCGCAGACTGATCTCCGCGAGGTGAAAGTCCCGCAGATCCGCGCAGAGTTCGCGATAGGTTTCAATGACGTCCATGAGTTGGATGGTGTGGTCATAACAGTCACGAAGATACGTGCGCGTGATGCTCGAAATTAGAACACAGTCGTCACGCATTAACGCGGCTATGGCTTCGCGTTGGGGCCAGACGGTGCGGCGGAGCAGCAATAAGTCGGCACGCACATCACGAATTGCCAGTCGCTGTCCGGGATCGACACCGAATTCCAATTTTTCGTCGATCGTATTGAGCCGATCTCCAATCTCCTCGATGATTGGGAAATAGGTGTCGATCACAAGATCCATAATTGCATACGCCAGATAGTCAGCTCCGTATTCTCGAATGCGGCCTCGTGCCGTCAGAATTCTTTCGCGAACAACTTCCAGTGCGTTGCAGCCATCGTGGATCGAAACCACAAATCCATCACCGACAAACAGGCTGACTTGTTCACTGATCATATTGCCATTGGTCTCATGAGCCGGCATGCGGATGACAATAAACAGATGCTCGCCGTAGGCTTCCACTTTACATCGCTGATGCGTATTGACGACGTCTTCAAGAGCCAAGGGGTGAAGTTGAAATGCTTCCCCTAGGCGGCGGAGAGTTTCTGCATCGGCGGTGCCTTCGAGTCGAAACCAGTAGACCCGGTCCTCCGGGACGTCTTCATTCAGTTCGGCCACCGTATCGATGACTTCTTCCTGAGCTAACTCCGCGTTGTAGGAAATTCGTGTGAGCCGACATTTCTCCGAAATCGGATCGGCACCACGTTCGATTGAACCCGGCAATGCACCGATTCCAGTAGAACGTCGGAATCCGCGATATACGCCATGTTTTGAAACCGGTGTCATGCTGAACTTTCTGAGTTTTACCGAACAGTCCATGGACTGTGATACCATTTGGATCTCGTGACTTTATGATCAATGGCGACTTTTGTACAAGAACGACCACCGCGGTGTCCGATGGCGGGCCCGGTTCTCACATGATTTACACTGGTTTCCATGACTCCATCCATTGAACCTTTGGGCGATTCTGCGGCAATCGTCGCTTGGCGACTACTGGATGATACGACTGCTTGGCAGGCAGTCCAGAATGCCACTGAATATTTTGATCGCAACCGGAGCGATGGTGTGATGGCCATCGCTCCGGCTTTCAAATCCCTGACGGTCTACTATGACTGCGAAAAACTGACATGGTCAGAGGCTGAAAAATGGATTTTGGACTCCTTGCGATTTGTGCCAATCACGCAGCAAACGCCGCGACGACAACTGGATATTCCTGTCTGTTACGCCCCCGAATTCGCCCTCGATCTGACCGCAGTGGCTGCTGCGCACGATCTGCATCCCGACGAAGTGATCCGCCTGCATGCAAACGCGAATTATGTGGTCCAGATGCTCGGTTTTTCACCTGGTTTCCCGTATCTGGCCGGACTGCCTTCCCAACTGCACACGCCGCGCCGGGCTTCACCTCGCATTCAGGTGCCAGCCGGTTCCGTCGCGATCGGCGGCGGCCAAACCGGGATTTATTCGTGCCCGTCGCCGGGTGGCTGGCACATCATCGGACGGACTCCTGTGCAACTGTTTGATCCGCAACGTGATTCGCCGTGTCTCCTCCAAACCGGAGACGCCATCCGCTTCGTGCCAATCGATCGCCAACAATTCGCTGACTATACGGAGCGAACATGAATCGAATTCACATCATCCGCTCCGGACTGTGTTCGACGGTGCAAGACTTGGGCCGCGCGAAATTTCGGCATCTCGGCGTTCCGTTAAGCGGCGCGCTAGATTCCGGGGCACATGAACTAGCCAATCGACTCGTGGGGAACTCGGGCGATGCGGCGACGATCGAAATGACGTTGACGGGCGCTGAAATCGAATTCATCGCTGAAACACTGATTGCGATCACTGGTGCGGAGATGCCCGCCACGCTGCATGACCGAGACAAACTAGAGCAGCCCGTCGCACAGCACTGTCCGCTTGTGATCCCGGCTGGTTCACGCATTCGATTTCAGACAGCACGACGTGGCTGTCGGTGCTATCTGGCCATTGCCGGCGGCATTGATGTGCCGGTTGTCATGGGAAGTCGATCCACTGCTCTCCGTGCGACCTTCGGTGGCCACTGCGGACGAATGCTTGTGGCTGGCGATGAGTTGGCGATTGGCACACCTGCTGAAACTGGCCGGCAGACAATGGAGCGGTTGTCGGCAAAACAGGCGGACACTGGGATGCCAATTTTCCGAAATTGGTTCGTGCGTCCGATCGATCTGCCGCATCCGGATATGGCAACGCTGCGAGTTGTCACCGGGACGCACACGTCGTGGTTAAGTCGCTCAGGGCTTGCGCGGCTGCTGGAATCTGCGTTCCGCATCTCACCCCAGTCTGACCGCATGGGTTATCGTCTCACCGATCATCAGCTTGAACTCGAACAAGTTGAAGAGCTGTTGTCCGAAGGCGTGATCCCCGGAACTTTGCAATTGCCTCCGGACGGCAACCCGATTCTCCTCATGGCGGACTGTGCACCGACAGGCGGTTATCCGCGGATCGGCCATGTGATCGCTGCGGATCTTAGCATCGCAGCTCAATTGCGGCCTGGCCAGTTTATCCGCTTCGCCATGGTGACGCTTGATCAGGCCCAAGTCTTTTTTCGACAGCAGCGGCGAATGATGACGAAGGCGATGCGGATGGCCGATCTGATGATTGAACACTAGACTGCCCGACATGCTTTCTATCGATCTCAACTGTGATCTTGGCGAAATTGAAGGCTCCGAAGGCGAAACGCTTGAGGCCCAGTTGATGCGTCATGTTTCATCGATCAATGTGGCATGTGGCGGACATGCGGGCGACGCGAATCGTGTCCGCAACGTGGTTGCCCGCGCGCTGCCTCTGAACCTCGCAATTGGCGCCCATCCAGGCTATGTTGATCGCGTGAATTTTGGACGCAACGTGGTGCCGATGTCGCTGCCGGAAATCTACGATCTCGTTTCGCAACAGATTCAGGTTGTAACGCAGATTGTGAAAGAACTCGGGGGCAGGCTGCAGCATGTGAAGCCGCACGGAGCGCTTTACAACTTGGCCGCAACATCGCCTGAGACAGCGCACGCGATTGCCGCTGCAGTCCGCGCTCTCGATCCGCAATGCCAACTGGTGGGACTCTCCGGCAGTTGCCTCACTGAGGCAGCGGTCACGGTCGGCCTGCGGGCTGTGCATGAAGTCTTCGCCGATCGGAACTATCTAGCGGACGGTTCGCTTGTGCCGCGAGGTCAGCCGCACGCTGTACTTCACAACGCAGCGCAGATTGCCGCCCGCGCTGCTGTAATCGTCGAAACCGGAGTCGTAGTCGCAGTCGATGGTACGCGACTCAACCTGAAATGCGATTCACTCTGTATGCACAGCGACACCCCGCATGCGGTTGTCATTGCAGCCGAGTTGCAACGCGTCTTCGGAGAACGTCAGATCACCATTCGGGCGATTGCTTAAGACGTGAGCACCCTACTTCAACATTCTGGCACCTGGTGTCACAAGATCATTGAACCGATCAATCGGTTCCTGCGCTGACCAGGCAATCCCGCGCAACAACAACGTGCGAAACAGAGGATCATCAAACGTCCAGCTGTAGTGGCCGGGGATGCTCACGAAGACTCGGCCCTTGCCTTTCTCTGCCGTCCACATTTGAGGTGTCGGAGTACCTTCTTCATTGCTGGTGGCTAGCAGGGTGACGTCCTGCGGCTGCCCGGTGAGTTTCCAGTAACTTTCGTCGTAAAGTTGCAACTGTTCAAAGTTCCGCACGATCGGATGATCGGTGTTGTGAATATCCAGAGTCAGGGGCCCGTGACGAAAGGCAATCCGACCACCCCAAGATGCGTATCCAATTCGCTGAGAAAATTCCGCCACTTGATCATTGCCATTGACGGCCCAGTGAATGTAAACCGCACCGCCACCGCGGGCGAAAAATTTGTCGATTTTTGCCGGCCGGTCCTGCTCAAAACTCCCTTTCTGGAAAAACAACAGCACATCAGCCGTAGCCAGTTGTGCGTCGCTCGGAAATTCTGTCGCTGTCGATATCGCCACGTTGTCTGCGGCAGAAAGAAGTTCTTCCCAAACGGATTTCCACGCCGGATAATCGTGCTCACCCGGCCCATGATCCTTCGGGCCATCGACTAGCACAATGTTCAACGGACGAGTGGGCTCAGGAATCTGCGGCGATCCAGCCAAGGCAATGGCGACTTCCGCTTGCGTGCGCAGCGGAGGTGCGGTGAGTGGCGATTCGAGCGGCATGTGCGGCGGTAGCGTCATCAGATAAGTGATCAGATCTTTCAGCTGCTCGGCCGTGAGCTTTTGCCCAATTCCGGTCGGCATCACCGATGTCTTCGACGCAGTCATGGATTGAATGTCGGTTTTGGACAGCTTCGTGACGGCACCTTTTTCGTCGCCCAACAGGAGTTGATCACCGTCCGCTTGGAGGACCCCGGTGAGCAGTCGCCCATCATTGAGTGCGATCACATGGCCGATGTAATCGGGGTTGATTCCAAAACTTGGATTCGTCACATCGCGCATCACGGATGCGTAGTCACGATGCACGAGATTCATCAGATCTGGCCCTATTCTGGCTCCAATGCCACCTACGGCATGACACTTGAAGCAACTCGCCGCTTCGCTCCGGAATATTTTGCGCCCGCGTGCCCAGCTGCCGCCTTCTAGTTGTGCGATCTTTACAGGCGCAGCCAGCGTGGTCGCATCACTCGTTGTGTGCACGTCGACCCACGGCAGAATGAAGCGATGAAGTTGCAAAGGCCGCAGTGAGGAATCGTCGTTCGTCTGCACAGAGACCGTCAGTTGAGGAAAATCACCATCACCCGTTTGCATCGCGACCACCACATCCACGGGATCAGTAACATCTGCAGATGTCCTGAACGTGGCCAATTGCCATTCCACATTGGATTGATCACAGACAACGGCAATCTCGGTCACAGGCTGATTTTTCTGTGTGTTGCGGGTAGCTTGGACAACACATCCGTGATCACTGCTGAAGGTCACAATGGCTTCTGCGGCGGGCCATTCGTAGTCAATGCTGGCGTCGGGCTGAATCGCCGGACGTAGGATCTGATGCAAGTTCAACTTTGATTTGAGTGTCAAGATTCCGGGTTGCTCAAGTGCGGTCCAAAGCGCTGCGTGGCCTGCACTGGCCGTGAGCATTGTCTTGGCAACCGTCAGGTCCGCATGCGGCAACCAGCCAGCCCATGCCGGCGTTGCGTTTCCTGCGGCTGGCGTCCATCGCGCTTCAACGCCGTGAAGCGCGAAGTTCACATCAAGCTCTGACTGCAACGGGACCGTCACGGCATAATAGTCGTCCGCTTTGATTTGAGCCGTACTAATGATCAGGGTTCGTAGATCGCTGGTGACTGCTGTTCCGGTGACAGGTAACACGAAACGTGGTTTGATCAGTTGGGCCCGCACGGCGGCAGACGGCGGCATTAGATTCTCAAAGCGATCTCCGGCGCGGACGTGTTCGCCGTATTCGATGCGGATGCGTTCCGTGAGTTGACGAAATTCGGTCGCGTCCAGCGGTCGATCGAACGCAATCCGAATCTCATGTGGTCCTTCAGCCCATGTCGCAACGGGACGTGCAGCGTCCGGTTGTTGCATTTGAATTCGAAACAGCTTTCCGAGTCCGAAGTAAAGGTTGCCATCCTGATCCATCGTGATCCCAACGGCCTCCACATTCTGCGGGATCTCTTTCCTGCCGGTCGTTATGATGATTTCTGCATCTGCTTTGTCATCCACGTTGGTATCCACGATGAGTGACACTTTGCCCTTGCGTGACACAAAAACACCTTGGCCTTTTGCATCGCCGATCCGCACTAGCATGGGACGCAACTTCTCATCCACTTGATCAAACACGCGTTGCGATCTGGAGCCATCTGGCCACGATGTCACAACATCGCCGGAGCCAAATTCAGGGCTGTTCAGCGACTTGCGAAACGCATTGACGCGCGACGCATCCAGCCAGAGTTGCAGTCCGTCATCTGCCGTAAGTTCTTGATCGACCCATGCCGAAACTTGCGCACGTGCTTCGCCCGTGGCAGCCAACAATAGACACACCAGCAGAGAATGTAGGGAAAAATGCCGCATCGTGATCATTCCGATTTGTGAATTTACCAGAGTGTCGCAAGTTATACCTCACGCGGGCTGCAATGAGGCACGTGAACATCGCCTAGGTCGTGAGACTTTATGATTCCACCAGACGTGGGCTGCCGTTTCGGGGTGCACGGCTTGCGGTTGGGTGGAAACGCAGGGTATCCTTCCATCTGCCACTTTTGATGGTTCCCGCCCAAGAAAATGCTCGCCAAAGGTGTTTCTGCATGCTTTCAATCTTCGGACAACGTCCCTCGTCTTTTTGTGACGGACACGCGCGTCGCCATTTCCTGAAGATTGGCGGACTGGCATTGGGGGGCATGAGCTTGCCCCAGATCCTGAAGGCTGAAGAAGGAGCGTCGGCACCGAGTGGAAACAAACTGCCGCACAAGGCCGTGATTATGATCTATTTGTCTGGTGGACCATCGCACCAAGACATGTATGACCTAAAGATGGATGCTCCGGTGGAAATTCGAGGCTCTTTTAAGCCGATTCATACGAACGTGCCAGGGATCGAAATTTGTGAACACATGCCCCGCTTAGCGCAGATGATGGATAAATTTGCCATTATCCGATCGCTCTATGGGTCGCCCGATCAGCATGCATCGGATACTTGTTTGAGTGGATTCCCGATCGGAGCAAGAGGGCGCCAGGACAATCGGCCGTCACTGGGGTCTGCGGTGTCTCGGCTGCACGGGGCCGTGGATCGCGCGATCCCGCCGTTTGTAGGACTGACGACAAAAACCGGTCACGTACCCTATTCGAATCCGGGACTGCCAGGGTTTCTTGGTTCAGCCTACGCTCCGTTTCAGCCAGAAAGCGAAGGCATGGCGAACATGCGGCTGAACAATATTACGCTTGATCGTCTGCGCGACCGTGAGGCTCTGCTGACCAGTTTCGATGCCTTTCGTCGTTACTCAGAAGCCAGCAGCAACATGCAAGGCATGGATTCGAACACAAAGAAAGCATTCGACGTGCTGACTTCGAGCAAGCTTGTTGAGGCACTGGATCTCGAAAAAGAAGATCCGACTCTCCGAGATCGTTACGGGCGCGGGGCCTCAACACCGGCGTTCGGTGAAGACGCGGGGCCGCACTGGATGGATCAGTTTCTGATGGCGCGTCGATTGGTTGAAGCAGGCGTGCGTTGTGTGACGCTCTCTTTCGGCAGCTGGGATCGTCACGGTGCAAATTTTGAACGTCTGCCAGAACAGTTGGCGAAGTTTGATCAGGGCATCACCGCGTTGGTGGAGGACCTGCATGCCCGCGGACTCGACCAAGATGTCAGCGTCGTGGCATGGGGCGAATTCGGACGCACGCCTCGGATCAATCCGGGCGGCGGGCGAGACCATTGGCCTCAGGCATCGTGTGCTTTGCTGGCGGGCGGCGGAATGCGGATGGGGCAAGTGATCGGTTCGACAAATCGTTTGGGTGAAGTTCCCCAGGATCGCCCAATTCACTACCAAGAGGTGTTTGCGACACTTTATCATCAACTGGGGATTGATGTACGCACGACTACGATTCCGGATAATAGTGGACGACCACAATATCTGCTGGATCATCAGTCCGTGGTGAAGGAGTTGGTTTAGAGCTCTTGTCGAGTGTGCTGATCTAAGGAGCGAGCCGATGAGCCAAAACCAAAATCTCCTCCATCCGCAGGTCTCCCGCCGAACCGCTGTTCAGGCCGGAGCCATCGGATTACTCGGGATGGGCAGCAATCATCTGCGGGCGTTGCAGGCCGCAGACTCCGGGGCATCTGTGGCGGGCACGGCGAAATGTTGCATCTACATTTTTCTGTCGGGTGGACTTTCGCAGCACGAAAGTTTTGATCCAAAACCTCAGGCACCACTCGAAGTCCGCGGCGAGTTTGCCTCCATTGCCACGCAAACGCCTGGCCTTAACATTACCGAGCATCTTCCGGGCTTGGCTCAGCGAAGTTCGCGGTGGTCAGTCGTGCGCTCGTTGACTCATCCCAGCAATGATCACACGCTGGGGCATTACTATATGCTGACCGGACGGAGCGGTGCGACGCCAGGCTTTCGCGGGGACCGGCAACCACGTTCCAGCGACTTTCCTTCGATCACATCGACCGTGGGAGACGCGCTGCCTGCCCGCGGTAATCTGCCTCCGGCCATCGTGCTGCCGGAGCGTTTGGTGCACTGGTCCGGCGGCACAATGCCTGGAGCTTTCGGCGGGCTGATGGGCTCGCATCGCGACCCGTTTTTTGTCGAAGCGTCGCCCTATGGAAACCCATTCTGGCGCGGAGCCTATCCGGAGTACACATTTCCGAACGAAACGAAGAAAGCCCCGACCTCACCGGATGATCGCGTCTACCAAGCACCAAGCTTGGCGTTGTCTCCCGGCATGACCATGCATCGCATGCATTCGCGGACTGGTCTGCTGAATGTGCTCGACAGGCAACGACGTGAACTGGAGCAATCAGCCACCGCCAAGCACTATGATGAATTTCGCCAGTCTGCGATTTCGTTGCTGTCCGAACCGTCCGTGCGAAATGCATTTGACGTCACGAAAGCCGATGACACGACTCAGGATCGATACGGGCGCAACAGTTTCGGCTGGTCGTTGCTCATGGCGCGGCGACTCGTGGAGGCCGGAGTCAACCTCATCCAGGTGAATCTTGGCAATAATGAGTGCTGGGACACCCATGGCGACATCTTCCATCGGATGAAAAACAAACTGCTGCCGCCAACCGACCGCGCGTTGAGTGCGTTGCTGGATGATCTGCAATGGCTGGGACTACTCGATACCACCCTGATCGTGATGGGCAGCGAATTCGGTCGCACACCAAAGCTGTCAACTTTGTCGGAATCGTTCCCGGATGCTGGCCGAGATCATTGGGGTGCCGTGCAGAGCGTCTTCTTTGCTGGTGGCGGTGTGAAGGGCGGCGCAGTGATCGGCTCATCAGATGAACTTGGCGCGTATCCGGCGAGTAATCCGCAGAAGCCGGAAAACATGGCTGCGACGATGTACAATGCGTTGGGGATTCCGGCAACAGCTGTTTGGCGCGATGAATTTGAACGACCGCATCAGATCTACTATGGCGACCCGATCGCGGGGTTAATCTAAACCATTATCAGGAGTCTCCAGATCATGTCTCAAACACATTCTGCCGTTGGTCGCCGCCAATTTTTGACAACACTCGCACGTTCGTCTGCCGCGATGACTGCGGCTTCAATGAGTCGCTCAGTCCTGGCTGCTGATCCGCCGCCGGTGATGAATCCCCGCGCCACCGATGGAGACGATCGCTTCGAACCGAATTGGGATGAACGGCTGACAATCAGTGTTGGCGAAAAAACGGGAGACATGATCGGCAAGACTGACAGAGTCATTCAGGCGGCACTGGATTATGTAGCACGTCTTGGTGGCGGCACAGTTCACGTGCTGCCAGGGACCTATACCTTTCGGAACGCTGTCTGGTTACCTTCGCGCGTCCGCCTGCTTGGCAGCGGAACGGATTCTGTCCTCACCCGGTTGCCGTCCGCCAGAACCGAACTCACGCTGGATTCCGACTGGTACGATCAGGAAGTGACGCTGCAGGACGGCAACGCCTTTCAGGTAGGGGACGGCATCGTCTTTCAGGCAACCAATCCTCACCATCAAGGCGCAACGGTGATCAAGCGAACGCTGGTGGCTCGCCATGGCAATCGTTTTAAACTCAACGATGGGCTGCGGGAGAACTTATGGCTCTCCGGCAAGCCAACCTGTGCGTCGTTGTTTCCGTTACTGACAAGCGAACACACGGCTGATGTGATCATTGAAAATATCACGCTCGACGGCAATCGCGACAACTGTGAAAACTTCAACGGCAACTACGGTGGCTGCGTATTTCTGCAAGACTGCAATCGTTATACGTTCCGGGGTGTCACAGCTCGCAATTACAACGGCGATGGAATTAGTTTCCAGATCAGCCACGATGTGGTTGTCGAAAATTGCCACAGTCACGACAACACCGATCTTGGCGTTCACCCCGGATCTGGTTCGCAGCGACCGATCATTCGGGGCAATACGCTGGAGCGAAACAGTCAAGGCATTTTTTGGTGCTGGGGCGTCAAATACGGACTCGCCGAAAACAACATCATTGATAGCAATAAACTGTACGGCGTATCCATCGGCCACAACGACACCGATAACATCATGCGCCAGAATCAGATTCGCAACAGTGGCAAGTTCGGGATCCTGTTCCGGGATGAAAATCGCGGCCTAGATTTCTGGGCAAATCGCAATATTATCGAGCACAACATTATCGAAAACAGCGGAGATGACGACGGTGCGGGAATCGAAGTGACTGGTGAGACAAAAGACATTCAACTTAAGGGCAACACCATTACCGAAACTCGCGGCCCGGCGCGACGCGTCGGTATCCGGATTGGGGATAAGGTTGGCAAGGTTGATCTCGCCGAGAACAAGATCTCCGGCGTTGCGACAGAAATTGTTGACCGCCGAATCACGGGATAGTCACTGTCGACACCGCGAAATGGGGTTAAATCTGGAGGCCTACCCAAAATTAGATTTTGACAAGATCATGGTTGTTACTGATCTCGACGACGAGGCGGCCGCCGCAGTTTGATACACAAGTAGGAAACGAAGTTGTGCGAAGTTTGTTTTACGTCCCGGTGATCTTGCTGCTGCATGCTCTATTCGTTGCTGAAACGTGGGTGCGGGCGGATGAAGCGCGCGAAAATTTCGAAAAAAAAGTGCGTCCATTGCTCGCAGCAAAATGCATCTCCTGCCATGGTCCTGAAAAGCAGGAGGGAGGTTTGCGGCTTGACAGCGCGGCAACCGTCGAGCAAGGTGGTGAACGTGGTCGGGCGGTGGTCCCGGGAGATATCGACCGTAGTCTGCTTGTAAAAGCCATTACGTTTCTTGACCCTGATTTGCAGATGCCTCCGAAACAGAAGTTGTCTGACGGTGAAATCAGCATCCTCATCGAGTGGGTCCAGTCCGGTGCCGTATGGTTCGACTTAGCGGCAGAAACGGACCATCCCGCCGACGAGGGTCGCGTCATCGGCGATGCATTCACGGACGAACGCAATCCTGTGCGGCGCATTTTTGGAGGCGCGCGACTGGACCTCTGGTCACTCCAAAAACCGGTCGCCGCCGCACGGCCGACGGAATTTGCACATCTACATCCGATCGATTCGTTTGTGAGTGAGCGACTCCAGAATGTAGGTTTGGAATTATCTCCGGAGGCTGATCGCCGAACGCTGATTCGCCGCTTGACGCTTGATTTGACGGGCTTGCCGCCAACATCTGATGAGCTCGCGGCCTTTGTCGATGACCGCTCACCGGACGCGTACGAGACGCTTGTCGATCGCTTACTTTCGTCGCCGCACTATGGTGAGCGGCAGGCACGGCTTTGGCTGGACGTCGTGCGATACGCTGACACGAACGGTTATGAACGCGATGAGTTCCGCCCGCGCGCATGGCAGTATCGCGACTATGTAATTCGGGCCTTCAACCAAGACAAGCCGTTCGATCAATTTATCCGCGAGCAACTTGCCGGCGACGAACTTGTCGCTGGCGTTCCGGAAAATTCAGCAGACGCCGACATGCTCTTGGCGACTGGTTTTCTGCGACTCGGCCAATGGGACAGCACCGCTCCCATCTTTCAGGAAGAAGATCGTCTCCGTGCGGAAATGATGGCTGATCTGACCAATACGACGGCGGCCGCGTTTCTGGGAATGACGATGTCGTGTTGTCAATGTCATGATCACAAGTACGATCCGCTGTTGCAAGCTGACCACTATCGCCTCCGCGCGTTCTTCGCGGGAGTCATGCCTCGCGATGATCTGCCGATTTCACGCGCCGCCGAACAAGCTGAAATCGACAGCCACAATGCCGAAGTCGATCGCCGAATCACCTCACTACACTCACAACTTGAATCTATCGATCGCCACCAATCTGAAGCGGCGCAACGGGTTGAGGAACTGACGGCGAAGGTCGCAGAAGCCGAAGGTACGAAACGCTCTCCCGCAATGGCAATGGCCGCCACCGATTCCGGTCCAACAGCACCCGCAACTCATGTGCTGTATCAGGGTGATTTTTCTTCGCCTCGTGAAGAAGTTGCGCCGGGATTTGTCTCCCTTTTTACGCCCGGCCCGGCAGAAATCGATCCGCCTCGGGAGACCACCACCGGACGTCGTCAGGCGTTAGCGAACTGGATTGCATCAGCGGAAAATCCATGGACGGCGCGCGTCATCGTGAATCGCATCTGGCAACAGCACTTTGGGACGGGACTGGTCGCGACGCCGAACGATTTCGGTTATAGCGGCGAGCGTCCGACACATCCTGAATTGCTCGACTGGCTGGCTGTGGAATTCATGCAACGTGGCTGGTCAGTGAAAGACGTGCATCGATTGATCGTGACATCGGCCACGTGGAGGCAACGTAGTTTCAGCCAGTCTTCAGCGGCAGATCTCTCAATCCGCCACCAACTCTACGGCATGCAGCGTGTCCGCAGGCTGGATGCGGAAACTCTGAGAGATAGTTTATTGGCTGTGTCTGGATTATTAAAGTCGCATGAGGCAGGTAAGCCTGTCTGGCCTCCGATGGACGACGAACTGCTGCACGCTCAACCCGCTGTGCTTGAAGCCATTGAAGGAAAAGACGAGGGGCGGATGCAGGGCTGGTATCCGGATGCGCTTGAAGCGACAGACGTCCGGAGCGTGTTTCTTGTGCGCAAGCGATGTTTGCCAATTCCATTTCTACAGGCATTTGACTTGCCTGAAACAATAGTCTCTTGCGCGCGACGGGATACGACTGTCGTCGCACCGCAGGCATTGATGTTGCTCAACAGTCCAGATAGTATCCGCTATGCGCAGGCTCTGGCAGCCCGAGTTCAGGGTGATCAAATCTTAGCATTGAACGACGTGGCAAGTACCACAAGACTTGTGGAGACGCTGTTTGACACGGCATTAAATCGCATTTCAACGACTGCCGAACTTCAGTTGTCGATTGAGTTCTTGCAGCGGCATCAGGTCACACATCAGGACGCCGGAGGAGAGTCCAGTCGTCTCGCTCTGGTAGATCTCTGCCGGGCGATCTTAAATCTGAATGAGTTCGCTTACATCGATTAGCAAATCTCTGAACTATGACACCAGACTCCAACGTGACCCCCGAACTGCGGCGCACATTTCTGACACAGACCGGCGCTGGTTTCGGCAGCGTCGCTCTAAGCGCTCTACTGGCCGATTCACTGCGGGCTGAATCAAAAAAACCGGAGACAATGGATCCGTTGCAGCCATTGGCCGAACGTGTTTCACATTTTGCACCGAAAGCAAATCGCGTCATTTTTCTGTTTCAATACGGCGGCCCCGCAACTTTTGATCTGCTGGACTACAAGCCGGACTTGATCAGACTTCACGGCCAACCTGTGCCCGCATCTCTGCGCACGAATCCAGACAAAGTTGGCGGCGTCTTCGAGCACTGCAAGGACGAACTGATGGCAGGGCCGTGGAGGTGGTCGCGGTACGGCCAAAGTGGACAGTGGGTGTCTGAATTACTTCCGCACACAGCACAGCACATCGATGAACTTTGCCAAGTCCGGTCGATGTACAGTGACAGCTCGAATCACGCACCGGCGACTTATCTGATGAATACCGGGGCGATCCTAGGTGGCAAGCCGAGTCTGGGTTCATGGGTCACGTATGGACTGGGTTCGCTTAATCAGAATTTGCCGGGGTTTGTGTTGCTCTACAAAGTGGGTGGCCTTGGAGGTTCAGCCAACTGGAGCAATGCATTTCTGCCCGCCGCCTTTCAGGGGACGCAATTCCGGCATGAAGGTTCCCCCGTGCTCAACCTGCAACCACCGCAGGAACTTGCCGGCGTCCAACGCTCGACGCTAGATTTTGCGCAAGCACTAAACCGAAAACATGCTGCGAAGCGTCCGGGTGTGCTCGATCTTGAGGGACGGATTGCGTCATATGAACTGGCATACCGCATGCAGTCAGAAGCATTAGATATCGGCGAACTGTCGCTGGAGACAAAAGAGACCCAAGACGCCTATGGGCTGCACGATGACAACAAGGACAAAGCGTCGTTCGGTCGAATGTGCCTGTTGTCACGACGCCTTGTTGAAAAGGGTGTGCGATTCGTGCAACTTTACAACGCCGTCGACAAACTGGGCTGGGACGGCCACGACAACAACACGGACTACAATACCCGCAACGCTGCCCAGACTGACCAACCCATCGCGGCTCTTCTAGCCGATCTGAAACAGCGTGGAATGCTGGACACCACCCTCGTGATCTGGGCCGGAGAATTCGGGCGCACGCCGATGATGCAGGGCAACGGTGGTCGAAACCATAACCCTTACGGATTCACGATCTGGCTGGCTGGCGGTGGCGTCAAACCAGGGTCCGTGATTGGCGCGACCGATGAAATTGGCCTACGTGCGGTCGAACAAGTACAGCCTGTGAAAAATCTGCACGCCACGATTCTCACTGCGCTGGGACTGAATCCTGATGAGTTGTTCTCAGAGCATAACGGCCGGCAGGAACGATTAACGGGCGTCGCAAAAAGCTGGGAAACGATCCCCGGGGTATTTGGATAACAACGCGAAGGGGTTGCTATTCGTGGCGCAAGGCTTCGATGGGGTCCATACTGGCCGCCGCGCGAGCGGGATAGAGGCCAAAGATGACTCCAATCCCGACGGAGATCCCGAACGCCAAGGGCAGGCTGCTCCAGACGATCTGTGGCGTCAGGCTCAGGAACATCGTGCCGACTTCGGACGTCGCCTGACCGCCCTCCAACATAAATTCTTGGGCCAGCCACTTAATGCCCTCAAAGGCCACTGGAGTCAGCAATCCTAGGACAACGCCGATGAGGCCACCACTTCCGGCCAAGACCATGGTCTCGGTGAGGAACTGCGCCGTGATATCGCTCTGCTTCGCTCCAAGTGCCCGGCGAATGCCAATTTCGCGAGTGCGTTCTGTCACGGTCGCGAGCATGATGTTCATGATGCCGATGCCCCCCACCATCAGACTGATGGCTGCAATCGATCCGAGTACGACGTTGAAAATGACCTTGATCTGCTCGGCTTGTTTGAGCAATTCCTGAGGGACAACCACGCTGTATTGGTTCGCGTCCTTGTGATTCTTGGCAAGGCTCTCGCGAATGACTGCGGCTGTCGGCACCACCTGATCCTTATCGCTGATCCGGAGCGTGATCTGATTTAACTGAACTTCTTCAGCGCTGAATGAGCCGGTGCGGCGATCAACGTCGAGATCACCCATCCGCACACGCATGGTTTCGAGCGGAATATAAATGTCATTGTTGTAGTCCTGCCCAGACATACTGCCCCCGATGGCGGCACTGGCTTCTCGTGCTTCTGTGACGCCGACAATCATGTAGCGACGATCCGCAATCTTGACTGTTTTCCCCAGCGGATCTTCGTACTGAAACAACGCTTGCGCCGAACCCGCGCCAAGCACTGCGATATTATCTTTGGTGCGGCGGTCTTCGTCAGTAATGAATCGCCCCTGAGCCATATTCAAATGATTGACGTCGCGATAGTCCGGAGTACAGCCGACGATCCGGCAATTCAACTCGCGATGCAGATAACGGCAAGGCTTAGTCAATTCTCGAATCGGAATTGCCTGCTCCACAGTCGGAATTGTGCGAGACAGCAGATCGTAGTCAGCACGCAAGAGGCCATAACGCAGCACAAAAGATCCTGGTGCCTGACTGCCGGCGGTTTCACGCGGCGGTTTCACGCTGCGGACGATGATGTTCGTGGCTCCAAGTTTCAGCACCTGCTCCTGAGCCTGCTGGCTGGCCCCCTCACCGATTGCGAGCATCGCGATGACCGAGAAAACCCCAAACACGATTCCGAGCATCGTGAGACCCGACCGCAGCTTGTGCAGCATCAGGCTTTTCAATGCCAGTTCGATGGTGCGGAGAAGATTCATCATGGGACGATTTTTACTTTGCAGAGATGCATGCTCAAGCGGTCAGTGTCTCTTGATCAAATTGAATTTTGAAATCGCCGGTGACGGAGCTGTCGAGTTACAGACTTACCCTGGAAAAATTCCTTCACCGGCAACAACACCGTCACGCATAAAGATTCGCCGCTTGGCCAGTTTGGCGACATTTGGTTCGTGCGTCACCATAATAATGGTGCGGCCTTCGCGATTGAGGTTCAGTAACATCTCCATGATCTCATGTTCGGTCTTCGAGTCCAGATTTCCGGTTGGCTCGTCAGCCAGAATGATTTCAGGGTTGTTCACCAGCGCCCGGGCAATCGCAACACGCTGCTGCTGACCTCCGGACAACTGAAACGGGCGATGATCCATGCGATCACCAAGACCGACCATTTCAGCGAGATGTTCAATCCACTTTTTTTCTTTGGTTCCGATCGAAGGATATCTAGCCCGATAGTGCAGCGGAACTTCGATGTTCTCCAGAACAGTATACTGTGGAATCAGATTGTATGACTGAAAAATAAAGCCGATCATCTCGTTTCGGATCGACGACAATTGATCGTCGGTAAGGACAGACACGTCCTTCCCGCCGATAATGTATTTCCCGTATGTCGGACGATCGAGAGCTCCCAACAAATTTAAGAGCGTACTTTTTCCACTCCCCGACGACCCCATGATAGCCACGAAATCTCCTTTCGGGAAATCAATCGTGACGCCACGCAAAGCCTCAACGGTCACAGTTCCCAGCAGGAAGTGTTTCTTCAGATCTAGGACTTGAGCAGCCAGTTCCATTTGAAATTTTCTACGATGCGATGCCTTTAAGAGTGCGGCGACTTGTCGCCGCTTTTATCTTGCAGCGTCTCGGGCGCTCAACACGGTAGCTGAATTCGCAAGAATTCAGCCCTCTTGCTTGAACAACTGAAATCTTGCAAATCAGCGACAACCTTGATCGATCTCGCTGCCGCTCGCCTAAGGACCTTTGCCCCTGCCCTGACCACGCTGCTGAAATGCTTCCTGCATTTCTTCCAGTGTGATCTTTCCGTCGCCGTTCTTGTCACTGCGATCAAAGTATTCAGGGCGCGGATGTTCTTCCTTTGTGACGCCGCCGTCCTTGTTTTTGTCCATGCTCTCGAACATTGTTTTTGGATCCGGCATTCCGCCTGGAGGACCACCGCCGCCCGGAGCACCGCCGCCCGGAGCACCGCCGCCCGGACCACCGCCGCCCGGAGCGTTACCACGTTTTAGTCCGGAGGTGTCATGCTTTTCGCGATTTGCTTCGACTTCAGCAGACAGTTTGGCTTCAAGCCCACTCAATTCTTTCGAAAAGTGCGTGCGAGGATTCATAATGACAAACTCACCCTCAGCCACGCCATCCAGAATTTCCATGTATTCGTCATTCGTATCACCGATCTTCAGTTCTCGGCGTTCCGTTTCGCTACCAATGGCGACGTACGTAAAGTAATGCCCGGACGTTGAGATGACCGCCTGAATTGGAATCTGCAGGACCGGCTCTTTACGATCCTCAACGATGATCCGGCATTCTGCGTTCATGCCTGGTTTGAGCATCCGCACGCGTGCCATGTCATCTTTAATCTCAATCGCCGTTTCGTATTCTTTAAGATCGGTATTGGGCCAGCTACCCGGCGTGGGCACGGACGCCACGGTTGCCAGGATGCCGCGATAAGGTTGCCCGGGGAGAGCATCGATTTCGATCTCTACGGGTTGTCCCACCACGATGCGGCTGATTTTTGATTCGTGAATACGGGCGTCGATCTTCATGTTTTCGACGTCCGGAAGATTGATAATAGCCTGTCGTTCCCGCACGGAGGCTCCTTCTTCGATGACGACGGGCTCACTGCCGCGTGAGCTGCCCTGTGAAGCATACACCACTTCGCCCGCCTGCGGTGCCACGAGGCGGCAAGCCAGAATCTGCCGCTTAAACATATCCCACTTATCCATCTCGACACTGGAAGTCAGTTGAGCTGCCACCAGTTCTGCTCGTAACTGAGTCATGATGGCTTCGCCTTCTTTTCCCGCCCGAATAGTTTCCTGTTTGGAATCGTCGGCGGCCTGTGTCAACTCGATCATTTTCCGCTCGCGCATGAAATCTTGCAGCACCTTGAGCTTGCCCTTATTCACGCCCAAAACAATGAGTGAATTTGTGACTTTCAGCCGCTCAGTTTCCAATTCATTGACATTGCTGTAACCAAGCCGCGCCTGACTGCGGATTTTGTCGTATTTTTCCATGTTCATCGACAACTCTTCTTCGGTCTTCTTCAGATCACCTTGAATCGTAGCGACTTCCTGATCGTATTCTCCGCCCGGTGCCTTGTATTTGATTAAGTCTAAGTCGGCGAGTTTTTCAAGGGATTTCGCTGTTCCCACGGCACTCGAATTTGTCGTCTCTTGGATCTCGATATCGATGGCCGATTTTTCCTCCAACGCTTTCGCTTTCGTGACTTTAATCTGCTGCTCTTTTTCCTTTTCCACAAGGGTTGAGGAATCCAGTTCGCAGACGACATCGCCCGAGATAAAGTCCTGACGCCGAACCACCTGTCCATCCGTCACAAGAATTTCTGAAAACTCACCGAGCGTGATTTCATAAATTTTTTCCTTGCCGTCTTCCCCACGCAACTTGATGGTCTTAGCGGATTCCGATGCCGCATCCATGAACTCCACGACGCCCTCGAATTCGGCCACGTTGGGGGCATTGACGCGACTGCCTTCCGGCACGAGCATAATAATTGTCGTGCTGCCCTCCACGCGGTTACTCAGGACAGAATTCTTCATGCTATCCACCGTGCCGTTTTCGGTGATCATGATTCTGAAGGGCGATTTTTCGGCCTTCTTCAGAATATACTGCGAGTTCAGCGTCGGCTTGTTCATACCCATCGCAGACATCAATTTGTTGCGAGAATATGGAACCAGATAAGCCGTGACTGCAGCGCCAATTGTCAGCAGTAACAGGACAATGATCGGGGATTTGCCCGAACGCGTTCGAGGAAATGATCGGAGCATCCTCAGAGACCTTACTTCTAGTTCTGTGGTTGCGAATTAGGAAGAACAACACCGGGAGTCATGGCAGGAGGGACAATTTCATTGTCCTGCAAATTGTTCATCTGTAGGTAAAACGGATCGTCCCAGACTCCGCGAGGATCAAGCTGCATGATACCCATGTTTACAAAGATGTTAAGCCTATTTGTCTCATAAGTGATCCAATCGCCCACCAACGCGTTTTGAGTACTGAGAAGGTTGGAGAGAGCGTTCAGCACGCTCAGGGCATTGCTTTGTTGGGTTGCGGTGGCCTGTAACGACGCACTATCGTACTGTAACGCTGCGTTTCTGACTGCCGTCCTGTCAATTTCCAAACGCACCTCTTGGACTTTCAACTGACGCCAATTTTGGCGAATACTGAGCGTAATCGTGTCCTCAGACAACATATAGCTTCTGCGCTGACGCTGATATGCGATCAATGACGTGCGGTAGGCGTTTCGCTCGTCAATCTGATCCAAGGGCGTGGTAAATGCCACACTGGCCGAGTTCGTAGGGCTACCCGCATTGTTTCCCAAGCCTTGCTTGCCTTGGAACGAGAGATTCAGCGTCGATTCTAGGGCATTGGCCGTAATTTCCACCTGTCTCCGTGAATCCATCACTTGAGCCCGGTTGTTCATCAGGTCCAGACGATTATCAAATCCGATTTCGACGACCTGCTCAATTTCAGGAAACTCCTGTGATTCAGACAGCGTGAATCGATTGAGGGCGATCGCTTCCACCCGCAGGCCTGCCTGCAGAACTTCCAACTGTTGGGCCAAACGCAGCATATAGTCGTCCCGCAGGATGCGGGATGCATCGCGGACTTCTGACAGCAATGTCTCGACCGTGTAGGTCTCCGCTGCCGTCTTTGTGCCTGAACGTGGCAGTTCAATCCAGGCATCTGGCAATTCCGCCCGGGCGATCATGCCACTGGAATCCTTGTCCAGCTTGCTCAAGATGCCGTCCAGTGTCTCCACATCGAGGAGTTGCACTAGCATCTCCATTTGCTCCGATCCAAAGATGAAGTCCGCCTCTGTTTGTCTGAACTTAGCCTGGTCTTTTCCGAAATTCTCCACAAGTCGAATTCGCTCGTCTTCACTGCGAAAGAAGCGTTGACCGGGAAGACTGGCTTCCCAATCATCCTGCGTGGAGTCGAGCAGTTCCTGGACGGGTCTAAAGTCGTTCTTCACGACATTGATGCCAATTGCACGCAGTTCGTTTCGCAGTTCAGCGAGTCCATTCACGTAACTTTTCAGCGATGCGAAGTCCGGCGGTGCATCGGCCTGATCTTCGCCAAGATCCGGCAGTAGTTCCTTCCCGAGTTCTTTCTGAATGACGCGAATTCTTCGTTCAAGATCGATCAAATCCCAGCTGATGATTTCAAAGGGAACCAGTCCACTCTCGTCAATGTCAAGCTGAATATTTGGCGGCAGACCGAGGAGAATCTTCAAGGCGTCCTGCTGATCCGCCAATTCTCGTTGTTGGGCGACAAGCGCTGCTTGAGCGTTCTGCAGAGTCCCCAACAACTGGTAGGACGAAAGCCCAGTCGCATCCTGCTTTTTCCAGCCAATCAGCTGTTGGATGGCTGTGCGATAGCCTTCATCCTCGGAAAGACTGAGCAGCCTCTGCTCATCTTCTGGCGTCATCGGCCCAGTCCACTCCATCCACAATCCGTCATATTTAAAGTGCACTTTCAAGTCGTCCGGAATGACGATCAACTCAAGGAAATTTTCAAGCTTTTCGTGGACAACACCGGCGATGTAAGAGTCGATCGCTTTTTGCTTCTCGTACTGTTCCTCCAATTGCCGGATATTGTTCATCTGGTTCAGGATGGTCTGTTTTTGCTGCAATACCAGCAAGTAACCTCGCGCCACTGACACGAACAGCGTTTGCCGAAATCTGGCCACTGTCCGCGCGCTGTAGAGCACGCTGCGTTCCGCCTGAGTCAGCGGCTCAAGAGCAACTTTACGACCCGCCTTAAATAATAACGGCTGAGTCACACTATATCCGAGCAATGGCGCCGAGTGACTTGTGTTCGAACCAAAATTCCATGTGACCGTATTCGCAAGTTCCACCGCCAATTGCCCGCCAGCAGGCAGTAACTGACTGACTCCAAACGTCTGTGTCGAAGCTCCATTCGAGCCAGGTCGCGAGAGTGGCGCAAGAACCGTCGCGCCAGGTTCTGCTCCGGTCAGTCCCAGAAAGCGAACTCCCAACGCATAGCGTTGCTGCGTCAACGCCAAGGCATTGATGTACAAGTCCTCTAGGTTGTTCTGGTAATCACGATTGTGAATATATGTCAGATCAACCAACTCTGGCAGCGTGACCTTCAGTAACTTGACCTCAGAGTGTCCTTCCACCGGATCCGTGCCATTCATCTCAATGCCATACTTCTCCAGCCACGTGGGATTTTCGATGGCAAATGCCGTTCCTAGCTTGTGCCAATTCTTATATCCCCTTCGTCCATTCACGCTATGCATGAAAACGTGCGCCGCAGGGTCGTCTGGAGGCAGTGGCTCTTTGTCGGGATCGTACGGATCATAAAACCGACTCCGCTGATCGGGCGTCAAATCGATGCGCGGCAGTTCCCACCGCGTGTCATTGAGCTTCTGGCCAATATCGTTATACGAATCCGTGTCGGCCTGCTTCCGCCAAAATTGCCGCGAGCAGCCAGCCAGCGATGAGATTCCCATCGCCCCCAGAATTAGCCATGTCACGCCTTGGCGTTTTTTACCGTGGATTGATCGCGCCAGCATCCTGCTGCTCTCCAAAATCCTGTCGCTGCTCTCGCTCGGGCCAATTCGGGAATGCTTTGGTCAGATTTTTGAGGCCAATCTGCGCAAAGCCCTTGAACTTAGACCTCTGATGCCACCCCGAAGCCGGTTAGGTTCCAAGATTGCAAAATGCCGTCGCTGACGGTTTGAATCAGAAATCACAAGTTGCCGAGAGAATGTCTTGTAGGGATATTGCTGATTTCGACGATTACAGGCTCTAGACTTGATCAAACGACCACTCCCACCATCACGATCGGAAAAATCACTACATTCAGCACACCTAAACCGCTACAATTTATGCAGCCAACACATCTGATTCATGCACCGCAAACGCCTCATATTAACCCGTCATCGCCGTTGAACGAGTCAGCGCAAGCGGAAAACAGATGCGACGGTACCAGTTCCGAAAGGGTGTGGTCGCGGACGATTCGCGCCAGCGAGGCAGGCCACTACACTGCTAAAAATTGGGGAATAGATCGGGCAAAGAGGAGCTCAGCACGTGGCAAGAAAATGGACGTTTCACCCTCACGATGAAGCTGGAATTCGGCGCCTGAGTGGGCAATTGAAAGTTTCTCCGCTTTTGAGTCAGGTGCTCCTTTCGCGTGGCTTTTCGCAGGTGGATTCTGCCCGCGCATTTCTCGGCGCAAAACTCAGTGACCTCCATGACCCGTCGGAGCTACCCGGGATCGATGCCGCAGCCGATTTAATGGTGCAGGCGATTGAGGCCAAACGCCGCATCACGATTTATGGCGATTATGATGTCGATGGAGTCACGGGCACCAGCATTCTGTGGCACTGTCTGCAACTGAGCAACGCGAAGGTTGACTACTATATCCCGTGTCGCATGAACGAGGGCTACGGCCTAAACATCGCCGCGTTACAGACGCTGCACAACGAAGATCCACAGCGTCTTGTTGTGTCCGTCGATTGTGGAATCGCGAGTGTTGCCGAAGCCGCTATGGCGCGCACAATTGGTCTCGATCTGATCATCACCGATCATCACCATATCGGACCGCAGCTTCCCGACGCCTTGGTTCTTGTGCATCCGCGTCTGCCAGGATCGACGTATCCCTTTGGTGAACTGTGTGGTGCCGGCGTGGCTTTCAAACTTGCGTGGGCAATTTGCCAGCGATTGGGCGACGGAAAAAAAGCTAGCCCGCGGATGAAAGAATTTCTCAAGCAGGCCGTAACGCTGGCTGCCCTCGGAACGGTGGCCGACATCGTCCCGCTTTTGGATGAAAACCGTGTCATCGTACGTTACGGTCTACAGGCCCTGCGCGAACAATCGTCGTTGGGCATGCAAGCTTTAATGCGCGTGGCAGGTCTATTCGATAAACCGGAAATCCGCGCAGATGATATCGGTTTTGGACTTGGGCCGCGGATCAATGCGGCAGGTCGCTTGGGCCAAGCACGCTTAGCAGTCGAATTATTGACAACAGAAAATGCCGAACGTGCCACAAAGCTGGCGGAGTATTTGGATACGCTCAACAACAATCGCAAAACTGTGGAACGGCGCATTCTGAAGCAGGCCAGAGAACTCGTGGCAGAACATCCGGAATGGGAAAAGCACAAGACTCTCGTCCTCGCGCATCACGACTGGCATCCCGGCGTGATTGGAATCGTTGCTAGTCGCGTAACTGAAGAATTCAGCAAGCCAACGGTTCTAATCGCGTTGCGCGACGACGGAACTGGTCAGGGATCTGGCCGCTCATGGGCAGGCTTTGATCTGTACGCAGGGCTGGAATCCTGTCGCGCACATGTCGTCAGTTTCGGAGGTCACAAAGCGGCGGCCGGGGTGCGTATGAAAGCCACGGCTGTGGGTGCTGTGCGGGAAACCTTGGCGGCTTGGGCTGAGGAGAATTTTCATCCGACGGCGGCGGACACGGAACTCCGCATCGATGCCGAAGTCTTACTTTCAGAAGTCACGTTTCCGGCAGTGCGCGAACTGGAACGCCTTGGCCCGTTTGGCCAAGAAAATCCGCTGCCTCGTTTTGTGGCGTCGCGCGTGGAGTTGGCAGAATCACCGAAAACGATGGGAGAAGGTGACAGGCATCTGGCGATTAAAGTCCGTCAGCAGGGAACAACCATGCGCGGTGTCGCGTTCGGCCGTGGTGATTGGGCCGCACAACTCAAAGCTACGGTGGGCCCAATTTCCGTCACATTCGCCCCAGTTATCAACACCTTCAATGGCTTCAATAAAGTCGAATTGCATTTGATCGACTGGAAGCCAAGCGCTGGGGCAGAACAACCGGCAGATTAGTTGGCCCGTCACCGACCCGGCCGCACTTTGCGATCCGAGTTACCTAGCCTCAGGGCGGCCCGTCGACTGCGGGGCCGCTGTTGAAGGCTCAGCACGGCGATCGCTGGAGACAATTCGTTTGCAAGAGGGTTTCAAAATCCCAACAGCGGTCAGATGCACTTTCTTGCGACTCCGGCGTAAGATATCCGCATGAAGTTGTGGCAAATTTTTTTGGTAACGGCAGTCTTGAATTCGCTTGTTGTGCAGGCGAATTTTGTGGTTGCACGTGCGGACGAAATCGCCGATGGCGAACGGGAGTTCGTGCAGCAGTTGCTGACTCGGCAGTTTTTTGATCTGGCCGAGCAATTCTGTGTACGGCAGTCGGAACACAGCAGCACGCCTGACGAACGCGCGGCGTGGCAGATCATGCTGGCGGATTCCCGCGCGGAACACGCATGGACATTGCAAGAGCCGGGGCGAACGCAAATTCTGACTCATGCGGTGGAAAGTATTACGGAGTTTGTTCGCAAAGAAAGTCCCAGTGCTGAGCTTGATCTGTTGCTGCGCGTGCGACAGATCGAAATCCTTTCCACGATAGCCATAATCGAGACAAAGTGTGCCGAATTCGGGCCGAAAATCGCCCCTCAGCCTTTGGCAACGCAGGCGATCGCGGAAGGACTGCAGCTTGCGGAGGCCATGCTGTTGCAGATCGTGCAGATTCGGAAGGACATCGAAAGTGACGTAGCACGAGCCGCTCGTGATCGGACGCGTTATGTCGTAGCGGAGCTCATGCTGATGCAGGCGCGGCAGAATCCAGCGGATGCCGTTCTTCGAGCCCAGGCGGCCACCGCGGCCGAGCAACTCATAAAATCGAGCGGCGACGAGGAAGTACGTTTTCAGGCTCGACGCCTGCTGGCCGAATCATTACTCGACAAGAAGGACTTCAAAGGATTTGATTTGTTGCTGACATCACTGACATCGATGGCAGAAAATGAGACTCAGCAGATTGCGGTTGCGACCTTGAAAATTCGCGGTCTGTTGCGCCGCAATCAGCCTTCCGAAGCATTGCAGCTTTGTCTAGATCTTGAAAAGCAGGCCCTCCGATCGGAGGAACTCCGCACGCTGCGTTTGGCTTCGCTGCTCAAACTGTGCGAACTGCTGCAGCAGCTGGACGTTCCGGATCTCAGGCAAAAAACGGCAGACGAATTTCGATTGCTCAAGCGGCGCGTAAGTTCGACTTCCAAAGGGGTGTGGCGGGACTGTGACGAACGGATCGCCTTGCGATTCGACCATGTGGAAAAGTTCGGTGCTGAAGCAGCCACGGCCCTTGAAAGCATCGCCGATCTGATCGGGGCAGGTGATTTTGTGGCGGCGCGAAAATCACTGTTGGAAATGCGGGCATCGCTGGAACGCACCGATCCAAAAATCGCGGCCACGTTAGCGATGCAGGCCGGGGAACTGGCTCTGCGCTTAGATGACTGGCCAGCGGCTCAAGCAGACTTGAATTCCGCCGTTGTGCTGTTCCGGACGGCGCAAAATCAAGAGCAGGAAGCTGTCTCTGATCTCTTACGCATCTACGCGCTGGGACGCCATTGGGACGCCGAATTTTCTGCCCCAATAGAAATTCGTAACACGCTTGAAGCCGCGTATCGGCTGGCGTTGGAGCAGCACCTTGTAAACTATTCAGGCTCAGTCACGACAGCGAAGGCCCGGGTATGGCGCGCCATGTTGATTCGGACGATAGACCCCATCGCAGCGGCCGAAGATTTACTCATGCTGTCAGACGACGCGACCGAGCGTGAGTCCCTGCTGATTCAGGCTGGTGCCATCCTGACTGACGTGGAGTTTAATTCGCAGACTGCCGCAACGGTCATTGATGCAGATCGGTTGACAGCAGCCATCAAAGCGTGGGCTGCGGGTGCCGAAGAAGTGCTAGCAGAGCACGCGAACTTGGCGACATCTGCTACACCTGAAGCATGGATTCACCCAATGCTGGAGATTCAGCGTTTAATGTTTTCGCTGCAACATCGCTGGTCAGCTTCAGCTGACTGGGCGAAACTGGCAGCAGACACAGCACGGCACCTTGCTGCGTTGGCCACGTTTGATGCACCTGATGCAGCGGCAGCACAAACAATTGATTTCCTTGGCGAGCAGCAGATTCAGATCACTGCCGCGATCGCAAATGCGCATGCCATCATGACACTTGCGGCCTGTCGACAATTGCTCGAGTTTGATGCCGTGCAGGTATCTAGGGACGTTTTGTTGCAGCAGACGCACGAGCGGCGATGTCAACTTGCCGGATTCTTGCTTCATCAGGCTAGTGCAACAACTGCTCCTGTCCCTGGTGACCCGCAGTTGGGATTCTTGGCACTCGAGTTGCTGTGTGAAAATGACTCAGCAACACTGCCGACCGACCGCCAACTCGCACAACTTCCGATGTTGCTTGAAGCAGCAAAAGTGGCCGATAACTTTCAACCGTTCGATGCTGTGCTTGGGGAACTGACAGCGAAGTCTCTCACCGATGCGCAGTTGCTGAGGGCCGCAGCAATCCTAGCGGACCGAACGGCGTTAAAATCGACGAAGACAAAGTCGTCAGCATCAACAGAAATTTTCTGGAAATCGGTGCTCAAGCGGTCACGGTCAGGCGATGACCAGTGGCTTGAAGCATCCTTACAACTTGCCACAATCGCCGTTCAGAAGAAAAACCACCAAGATGCCCTAAAGGTACTCAACGTGATCGATGCCCTGCACCCCGATTGGGGAACCTCCGAAAGAAAGACGCGGGCAACAGCATTGAAGGCGCGTGTGGAGTCTAGCAAGTGATGACTCCCGTCTTGTCATTTTCAGAAGTTGCGATTACTACGAATGTCAGGCGATTGCATGAAGTCGCGGTGCCGTCCGAGCATCGGTGGGCAGCCGTATTGAGCCGGCTCGTGCCCATCCGTCTGCTGCGTGACCTGATCCTGCCGATCACAAAAACTGCATCCTGCAGCAAAATTTACGATGCCGAGCACCTGGCAGATGCGGGTTTCGAAACGGTCATTCTCACTGGTCGAGTTGTCGATTTAGAATCCTTGGGACGACTTAAGTGTGTTGCTCAGCGGACTCAGATGGTCGTTGTTATCGATCATTTCCGCCACGCTGAATTGCTGTCACAATGTGTGGGTCAATCCGGGCTCAAAATTCAGATTCTCATCGAGGTTGATCTTGGGGCGCAGGCAACAGGCGTTCGTCCCGGACCTGATGCATCCTTACTGGCAACAGCCACTGCACTTTTGCCAGGCTTAAGCCTCATCGGCGTTTTTGCGTCGGCCGTGGATTGCGGGGTTGAACGTGCTGGAGGTGAAACCCATGAGGCCATGGCGTCAATTGTCACGATCGCAGAGCATGCCTTGCGGAGTATTCGCGACGTCTCTCCTGAGTGCAACGAGATGATCGTCGCCGTTTCATCAGCACGCTGGTTATCCAAGTTGGACGCACGCATCAAGTGTCTGGCTGTGAGTCCGTTTCTGAATTTCAACGACGAAAAGCATGATGCACATCAGCAACACTGCGTCTACTTAAACGCGACAGTTATTTCACGCCCCACCCTCGAGACGTGTGTCATTGATGCCGGTAGAAACGCACTTGATGCCGAATCAGATGTTTGTGTGTGCGAGCCGCCTGGAGCTTCAATTCATCATTCAACGTTCGAGACATCCACGCTGCTGATTTCTGGTGAAGCGTCGGATCTGCGCATCGGTGATCTGGTTCGTCTAGCGGTGCGGAACCCTGAACGACTTTTGCACCAAGTTCGACTATCGTAGGCAAACACGCAGACAGGACGTCTCATAACGGTTTAGGCGGCGGGCATGGGAGCGACGTCTAAGGAATCCATCGCTGCCGGATCTCCTGAGGAGTTGGCAGCGACTGTTGGCTAACGCAGAGCGGGAAGTCAAAGAAAATCTGCCTGGCTCATTCAGCAACAGGTACCTTGATCACTGGCGGCAGTAGCTCGCCCTCGGCAATGAATTTCATCGACACGGAGTTCACACAGTGTCGTGTATCCTTCGCAGTGTATCCCTCGCCGAAGAACACATGCCCCAGATGGCCGCCGCAATTCTTGCAGGTAATTTCTGTGCGATCTCCGTCTTCATCGAGATGCCGCTGTACTGTGCCTTCAATCTCGTCATCGAAACTGGGCCAACCGCAATGGCTGCTGAATTTGTGTTTCGCCAGATACAACGGCGTGTTGCACTGACGGCAGATATACGTGCCGGGATCCTTCGTGTCGGTGTACTCACCGACATAGGCACGTTCCGTCCCCTTTTGCAGAATTACGTAGGCTTCCTGCTTAGTGAGCGCGTTGTATTGCGGCGGTACGTTCTTTCCTGAATCAGGATGAGTCATGCGTTCGTTTCCTTTTGGTTCAGACGCTGAAACTATCGGCTCAGCTCGCTTCGATTCTGGCAACGGTGCTGGTGGACTTGGTAAAACTTCCACCGTGCCATGATCTGAGTCGCAGCCCGCGCTCAGAAAAATCATCGCCAACAGCAGATGTATCGGTCGCATGTTAAATCCTCCATACTCGTCACATAAAACACAGCGAGCACGCCAAGTTGCGTGCTCGTGCATTATATCGTTGTCTAACAGATCGTACAGTCGACGGACGGTTGGAATGCGCGCTACCCCCCCCACGGCAACTCCACGCCTAATGTTTGAGAGGCGTGAGTAGCACTGACATCATCTTGCCACTTTCCATGCGCGGAGCCTGTTCGACACTTGCCACATCCGCCAGACTCTTGACGACTTCGTCGAGCATTTCGATTCCGCGTTCATGGTGGGCGTTTTCGCGGCCCTTAAACATTACGTTGATTTTCACTTTGTCTCGACGCACTAGAAAGTCGCGTGCTTGGCGAACTTTGGTTTCAATATCGTGCTGACCTGTCTTGGCACGCAAGCGGAGTTGCTTCAACTGCGTCTTGTGTTGCTTCGGTCCGCTGGTTTTCTTCTGGCGTTCATAAATCACCTTCCCGTAGTTCATGATGCGACAAACGGGAGGACGTGCTTCTGGACTGACTTCGACAAGGTCAAGGCCTTCATCCAGCGCGATTCGCAGTGCTGCTGCGGTTTCCATTTCACCCAGCATCTCACCCGTCGCGCTAACGACACGGATTGGGGAAATGCGAATGCGTTCATTCATGCGCGGCAAATTGCTTTGAGGAGCCGCTGTGGGACGAGATCGTTTAATGGTTACCTCCGGAAAGAACAAATCGATCACACTGTGACACCAGACTTCTGCGGGACACCGCAGCGCTTTGACCGCCAGCGGCCGTCAGCAAGACTTCAGATCCTGCTTTTTATGCCACAAATCACCATAAATTGCCAGTGGTTTTAGTAAACGAGTTCCCGAATTGGGGACTCCGGGGCTGTCCCAAACGTGCAGTGGCATGAGTCACTGCGCGAAAACCCCGCAAAATTGGAACTCATTCACCCACTTCGCGTTCGGCATTTTCTTTCGCTGAATTTCTTAGATCCTGCAGAGTTCTGATGCGATCCACTGTCATTGCCAGAAAACTTAGGCCCATCACAGCAACAAACTCCAGCAGCAGCAGATTCGTACCGTACGCATTCAGAAACTTCGCCAAGGGCGCCCGCTGATCACTGAACACGACCGCGATCAAAGACATGATGGTGACAACGAAAAGGGCTGTGGCGGGGACAATCAGCTTAAACAGCAAGCTCACCGGAACACCTGGACCTCGCATGGGAATGGGCCTTGATGGGCGTTTCTGAAAATGGAACAGGAACCCGAAATAGAACGCAACGTACTTGTAGAAGACAGAGTTCGGTATGTCTGGATGGGTTTTGGACTGCGATTCCTGTGGCCTGGAGATTCTGCGGCCGAAATTCAACACAATTCGACCGCGTGCCGAAATATACACAGCGCGGGTCTAGTGCGCTGCCAATCGTGTCTTGATGTGTGCCACTGGCTCTGCCAGTGCTTCCTGCAAATGCGGCGCACTGGCAGAGCCAGTGGCACACAGCTCATCAATCCATTGCTGACAGAGCACGACTGCAATACTGCTTGCAATACGTCAGACTTTCTGTCATGTTGGCCGTTTTGAAACGCCCACTAACAGGCTGCGGTCCGCTCTGACTTCGGCCAGCTTTTTTCCGACGACGAACACGTCATTCCATGACTCCACTGCAAAAACAGAAAGTCGATACGCGAGTCATTGTCGAAACGCCTGAAGGCGCGGACTTTCAGTTTGTGATTGCCGGTGCCGGAACGCGGGCCGTGGCATGGCTGATCGACAGACTTATCCAGGCCGGCATCCTCGCCCTAGTGTCGATCTTGGCTCTCTTTTTGTTGCCTTTCGGCGAAGCAGGGGCCGGTCTGGGATTCGGCGGAATACTGATTATCTCTTTCGTGCTTGACTGGTTCTACTTCAGTCTGTTTGAAGCATACTGGAATGGCCAGACACCCGGCAAACGGTCTCAGGGACTTCGCGTGGTCAGAACGAACGGCACGCCGATCGATCCTGCCAACGCTATCGGCAGAAATTTTCTGCGGGCAGCCGACATGTTGCCATTCTTCTATACTGTCGGCATGATCTCGATGCTGATGACACGGCGGTTGCAGCGACTGGGCGATCTGGTGTTCGACACCATGGTTATCGACGAACGCCGCGAATGGATCAGTCGCTCTGGAGGACTCACCGCCAACATCGAAGCCTTTCCGCGTTCTGAATGCCCACGACGCTTCAGTGTTCCCGAACGGACGTTGGCGGTGATCGAACGGTTATTCGAATCCGATCGTATCATTTCAGAAGCACGACGCGAAGAGATTTCTCGACCTTTGAGCGAAGCGCTGCGGAAGCGACTGGGCTACGTCGATCCGCAGCCGGACCCTCGTAATCCGCATACGTTTTTTCGCACACAGGGTTTTCGGCACACGATGTTTCTGCTGCGCGTCTTAAAGACGTTTGCTGAGAATCCGGAAGGCACAAAGTCCCTCGCAAAAAACAGCAGCGAGGAGCGCCCAACCCCCGTTGTCGCGTACCAGACGAAACGCTTCGCGGCCAGAACAGCCGACTTTGTCAATTCGGAACTTTCCAACTTCCTGGCAGATGATGCCGCAGACAGAGGAAGGGGTGGCCGTGAACCGTGAACGCTTCATTCGACAGCGTCGATCGGACTGGCAGCGATTTGAGACGCTGGTTTCGCGGCTGCGGGCAACCCGACAGCCTCAATGGGCGAGCAGTGACGTTTCAGATTTGTCACGGCTGTACCGATCCATCTGTTACGATCTTTCCTTGGTGCAGTCGCGGGAATGGGGCTCACGACTCGAACAGTACCTGAATGATCTGGTGGCGCAGGGACACAATGCGTTGTACCGATCGGCACCTAAATCGCTGTCGGTGATCTGGGATTTTTTTGCGTACGACTTTCCAAGGACCTTTCGTCGCCGGATTGGAGCGTTCTCTCTTGCCTTGGCACTGTTTCTGATTCCGTTTCTGGTATCCACACTGGTAGCCTGGCAGCGGCCGGAAGTTGCCGAAATGATTGCGGGAAAAGAATCGCTCGAGGCGGCGAGCCAGAACTTTGGCGAAGAACTTTATGCGGACATGGATGCGAAATACGCGGGACAGCGATCGGCGATGGCAGGCTTCTATGTCAAGAACAACACCGGAATTGCGTTTCAGGCGTATGCGCTGGGAGCCTTCATCGGCCTAGGAACCTGCTTCATTCTGCTGTCCAATGGAATTTCGATCGGCATGGTCACCGGATACATTCTGTCTGCCGGTCCTCCAACGACGGAGAACTTTTTCAGCTTCGTCATTTCGCACGGGTCATTTGAACTTACGGCGATCGTGATTTCCGGCGGCGGTGGCTTTGTGTTGGCGCACGGAATCCTGTTTCCGGGGCAACGCACACGCATGGATTCATTACGACACCATGGCGTGGAGTCTTTGAAACTGGCGCTGGGAGCAGGTGCGATGCTGGCTATTGCTGCGATGCTGGAAGGCTATTTTTCGCCGTTACCGATTTCCGCAGGCATCAAATACCTGGTGGGTTCCTGCCTGTGGTTGCTGGTGATTTCGTACCTGTCGTTTGCCGGTCGAGGAGGCACCGCAAGTGAAGGTTGAAGAATGTATCGTGACTGTCGAACGTCGTTCAATGGGCGGGTGTCTGGACCTCGCATTTGTGTTTGCGCGGGAGTTTTCCGGACCTTTGTTTCGATTGTGGCTGATCTGTGCGGTGCCGTCGTGCGTTCTGGTCTGGCTGCTGGCATCCGTAGCAGCGGGGATGCTGTTATGGTCCATCGTCATCTTTTTGTTTTTTAGTTCCGTCTTCAGTTCATTGTTGGTCGCCTGCATCGGACCGCAGGTTTTCGGCGTTCCGATTTCGGTGCGAGCGTCATTGAAAGCGTGGCGAAAGCGTTTTTGGGCGTGGTTCCTGTTCAGTTTTGTCATGCGGTTTATGCAGACCATTACCGGATTCTGTTTCGTGCTCCCGTCGATTTTTGTGACGTCATACGCCGGGCACATGCCGGAAGTTCTGTTGCTGGAACAGGCACCTGTCAACAGGGTCACCAAGCGACTCAGTTGGCTGGCAGGCGGCGGTGGCTACAGCCGAAATCTGGGTCGACTGATGGGACTGATGGTGTTTTGGGCGGTGCTGTCGTTCGGGCTGTTTCTGATTCTGGACTTTCTGGCGACGACGCTTTTCAATTCGCCGATCTTCTTCAAAATTGCGTTGGACAGTTCTCGCAGCACTGAAGATGTGTTTTCTCAATTGCTCTATGACGACCCCAAAGTCCTGACAGCGATCCAGCTGACCATCTGGCTGCCATATCCCGTAATTCGCCTGGCGTGGTTTTTCTGCTATCTTGATCAGCGAATCCGGAACGAATGCTGGGACCTGCAACTGCAGTTTCGCGCCGAAGCAGCACGACTTGAGGAGTTGGCCGTATGAAGCGAAGGAGTTTCCGTATTGTCCGCGAAGCGTCTGACCGCTCAGCCATTTTGCCCATCGGTTCCTGCATCGCACGACTTCGTCCGGATTGCTCCGCAATTTCCGTGACGACAACCCCGCGTGGCGGATGGAGTCTGATGATCCTTCTGGCGTTGTTGTTGGTGGGCACCACGTCAGTGCGTGCGGCTGCCGTGCAATCCGATCCGATGGACGGTTCGCAGATTGATCAGGTCGGTGAACAGGTCATGAACAGCAATGAATTTCGGTCTGTGCGACGCACGGTGCTCGAAAAGTTGCCGGAGACCGACGTGGATAAAGGCTTTCTGGGGAGCGCGCTGCGATGGGTGGGCGACAGGATCGGTGACGTCTTTGGCGCGATCGGTAATTTTTTTCGCTGGCTGTTCAGCGGATTCAGCGGCCCTAAACCTGCGAGAACACCTGCGCAGCCCGCCAATCTACCATCAGGCAACTGGGACTGGAATTTCGGTCTGAGCGGATTGGCAAACGTGTTTGTGATCGCGGTTATCGTTGTCATCGTGATGGTGCTGATCGTGATCGCCGCGATGATCGTGAAATCGATTGACGCAAAGAAACGGAATCGAAATGGTCTGCTGTCCGATTCAGAAGACATACTCTCCGACGTCACCACGCCGCCGGGCGAACTCGCGGCTTCGACTTACGAATCCCGTGCGATCCAGTTTGCATCGACAGGAAACTACCGCGCGGCGATCCGCGAATTGCTGCTGGGCAGTATGAGCTGGATTGAACGCGCGGGGCTGATCCGATATCGCAAAGGCCTCACGAACCGTGATTACGCACGTTCGGTTTGGCGCCGCGGAGACAAACGTGAAGGATATCTCACGACTGCAATGCAGTTTGAACTTGTGTACTTCGGACGACGAAATCCGACAGCGGAAATGTTTGCATCGTGTCTGACCAGTTTTCAGGGAGCCTTCCATGAAGAAGAAGCGCCGATTGCTGCAGTCTGACACCTTCTGGGGTCTGACAGCAGCCTTACTTGTGATCCTGCAGTTTTGGTGGTTGCCGGGCGAAGACGGTTCTGCGTCGGATTCGTACAGCACAACTGTCGATGGCACGCTGGGACTTTATCGAACGCTCAGCCAGCTTTTTCCCCGGGTCGAGCGTGATGCGCTGTTGGTCGTTCCCAAAGATCGTGCGTGCCTTGTGCTGACTTCGCCGGATCGATATCCGAACGATCAGGAACAGAGTCAGTTGTACGAATTTGTCTATGGTGGCGGCACACTCGTCTTCGCGCCAAATTGGGATGATCCAGAGTGCGAAATGAGATCGCTGGGGATTCATACGACGGCACGGCTTTTGTCCGATCCCACGACGGCAACGCCCGCAGTGCCTTTCACAGTTCCTGTCACACCCGCTGGTCCGGCGGAGATGCCAGCCGAAGCTGGTGACGCATGGGACGCTGAGACGGAGGCAGAGGCACCGACAAAGTCAGCGTCGGAACTGGAGATGGATGCCATACCACCGCATACGGCTCAGACCTCAAGCCAATCCACACCGCCGGTGGCCACCGATGAAAATGACGAAAATCCGATCAGCTCGCGCGAAGAAATGCTGAAGAAGAAAACACCGGGCCTGACCCCGGCACCCGGACTTGAAACATCACCGGAAGAATTGGAAGAGTTTTCAACACCTGGCGAAACCGTCGATGCGTCCAGCGATCTGGTCGACGGTGCAGTGGAATGGAATTCCAGTGCTGAGCTAGAAGTCCCGTCGTATCTGGCGACGGAGACACTTGTATTCTCAACGTCCGATCGTGTTGAAGTGGCGACGTGGCCGATGGGAAGTGGGCGAGTCGTCGCGTGTTCCAGCCCGGATATTTTCTCCAACCGCAGCATGCTGTCCCGAAGTTCCCGACGCCTAGCCGTGCGTCTGGTCGAACGCGGTTATCTCCACGGTAACGAAATGACCAATCAGCAGACGCCGATTGTGTTGAGCGAGTATTTCAACGCCAGCGATGCGTATGCTCAGACTGGTGTGTTGTTGAGTCCTTCGCTGCGGATTGGAACATTGCAATTGGTGCTAGTTGCCGTCCTCGGGATCTGGCTGGCGTTTTATCGCTTTGGCCCGGCGCAGGAAGTTTCGACGCTTCAGCGACGGTCGCTGACTGAAAGTGCTCGAGCGGTGGGGAACCTACAATATCGACTGAACGACGGCGGTGCCGTGATTCGTAGTTATCTCGAATACATCCGCAGTCAGTTGCGCCGTCGGTATGGCAGCATTGTGCGTCTGGATCAGCCGGAGGCTCTGGCCCAACGGACGGGGATGAATGTTGCTGAAGTCCGGGACCACCTAGCCGAAGCACATATGTTGGCAGAAGCCGTGCATCTCGCGCCCGAAAAAACGGCGGCATGTCTGCGTTGGCTGGTCGCCTTCCAGCATCGCCTTTCCGGCACTCGAGAGAAGAAAGCCACATGATTTCCTTAATCTGAAATAACACCTAGATAAACTAGGAACCCGACTCTTACACGTGCTGATCCCACCCTGCGGTGCATGCCATAAATTTTCATGCAAGAATCATTCACACCAAACACTTCTTGGCAGATCGTCAACAATGGAACTTAGTGATGTCAAACAGCTGTTCGAGTCCGTAGTCGAACAGATTGGTAAAGTCGTCATTGGTCAACTGGAACTCGTGGAAGGTACAGTCATTGCGCTCTTTGCCGAAGGCAGCGTGTTGATTGAGGGACCACCG